>MDTG01143824.1_pt1 | contig 22554 bp, 24 predicted proteins | sample 811421 | NCBI WGS metagenome assembly MDTG01 (sample SAMN05326645, study PRJNA326480) | marine metagenome | isolation source: seawater | place: Pacific Ocean: South East | collected 2011
AAGTACCATCGGCGCTGAAGGACTTAACTTCCGAGTTCGGAATGGGATCGGGTGTAACCCCTTCGCAATAATCACCAGGCAGAGTTTTATAATGTTTTTCAAAACTGATGTAAACTAAAAAATCAGCTTAGGTTAGTTTCCCTTCTTTTCTCATTTTTGCTCGAATTTTTGTAGCTGAAATTTTTTGAATCTCTTCCGAAAGTACTATTTCCTCAATTTTGTAACCTACACCTCTACCATAACAAATATTGGTAATATTGGGAACTAATATAACTTTAAATCTATTTTCGTATTTAGGATTTAACCTTTTTTCTATATTATTTTTAACTGTCTCAAAGTTGAAAGGATTATCATCAACTCCCTGAACATCTCTTACTTGAATGCAAACTTGTCCAGTCTTCTTAAAAATTTCTTCAAATAATACATAATGGCCGTCGTGAAAAGGCTGCCACCTTCCTAGCATCTGCGCTGTTGGTTTTTTATTATCCCATTTATATTTATCTGATTTATCTGCCATTTTTTTCTCCAATATATTTTTATACCCTTTAGTTTTTTTTTATCAATAGAATTATAAACTTTTTTTTTATCTAAAAAATTTAAATTTTGGTGGGCATGGCTAGGATCGAACTAGCGACCTCTACGATGTCAACGTAGCGTTCTACCACTGAACTACATGCCCATAGTTAAATATTTTACTTAATTTTATTATCAGTATTTACTAATTGATACTTAATTATTTTAGAGTACTTCTTTGCATTTTTAATATTTATTTTAAGGTCAAATCTTTTTGGTTTTTGAAAAACTTTGTCAAAAGTAGAAACTCTACCTTTTTTAATAGTATTCATCCAAACTAGAAAATCTGGTTTGAAAATTTTTCTCCCTTCTCTATAAGGACAAATAAAATCAGCTATAACAAAAAAATTTTTACTTTTTTTTGCTAAATCTTTCATTCTTTTAGCTTGTCTCAATACCCCTTTTTTTGAGAAATCCCAATCGTCAAACTTTCTTCTAACCTTGTCAGCATTTATCCAATCAGCCTTTAAACTTTTTTTTAACTCTTTTGCTAAAGTAGTTTTACCAGATCCAGGCAAACCTATAATCAAAATTTTTTTCATTAAAATTTATTTTATTAAAAATAATTTAAATTTATTTTTTATTAGAATAAAATTAAACACTACTAATTCAAAAAAATTTAAATTAAAGTTTTTTCTAACATAGTCTAAGTTTTCAATATAATCTTTTATTATAATTCTTTTATATTTTGTTGCAAAAGTCATGCTATTGTTAACAATTGTAATATCTGTCAAATAGTGAGGAAGAATTTTAATTTGTGAATGTTTTAAAAATTTGAGTATTAAACCCCAATCTTGAGCATATTTGAGTTTATCTGGATATTTTCCAAGCTTGATGGCAAGAGTTTTTAAAAACATAACCGATGAATGAGCTATAGGGTTAATAAGCAAATGTTTTTTAAATATATTGTTACTTAGATTCGGTTTCAAAATTTCTGAGTTTTTATCTTTATATACTATTTTATACCAAGAGCTTGCCATTTTAAATTTTTTATTTCTCTCTAAAAATTCAAATTGTTTCAGTAATCTGTTTTTTTTTGAAACATCATCAGCATCTAATATTGCAATATATTTTCCTTTACATTTCTTTATACCATAATTTAAAGCTTTAGTTCTTCCTAAATGTCTTTTCAGTTTATAAACTTTTATCTTTTTATTTTTAAAAGATTTAATAATATTTAAAGAATTATCTTTGGAGCAGTCATCTATAATTATTAATTCCCATTGTAAAAAAGATTGGCGAATTATACTTCTGATTGATGATTTTAAAAAATTCTCAGCATTAAAAACGGTCATTAAAACTGAAATCTTAGTTTTCGTCATGATTTATTTTTAATGGATCACCTTTTGAAAAAGACAGCATTTGTTCATAAAATGAACATATTTAATTTAAAAATATAATCAAGCAAATACTTTTATGTTCATTTAATGAACAATATAATATATATGTTTCCTATGATTAATACATTTTTAAATATTTTTAGTTTTTTTGAAAAACCTCAAAAAAGATATTTTTATTTTATTTTCTTAACCTTGTTAATCGCGGCAATCTTAGAAACGATCTCAGTCAGTGCATTTTTGCCATTAGTTACCTCAATGTTTAACATTCAGGAAAGTGAATACCTAAAAATTTTTTATAATATTTTTAATATAGAAGATATTGATACATCTTTAGCTTTTGAAAAAGTTTTAATTATTTTTGTAATTATTTATTCAACAAAATTCATTTTTTTAATTTTTTGCAACTGGCACAATAAAACTTTTGAAATGGAGGTTGCTAAAATTTTAACAAAAAAACTTTACAAAAAATATATAAATTTAAACTACGAAAATTTTTTTGAAAAAAACTCATCTTTAATGCTAAAAAATATCACCAGTGAAGTAAGGGTATTTATAGCTGCACTAGCGGCTTCAATTTTTATTATAACAGAAACTGTAGTTTTATTATTTATAATTCTATTTCTTTTATTCATAGATTTTTCATCTTCTATAAAAATAATTTTTATATTAAGTATATTCGCATTTGTTCTGGGAATGTTGTTTAGGAAAAAGTTATCAAAATGGGGAAAACAAAGTCAGCTAAATGAAGGAAATAGAGCCAAAAATTTTGTTCAAAGCTTTTCGGCTATAAAAGAAATTAAGATTTTTAATAAAGAAATTTTTTTTTCAGAACGATTAGAAAATTATAATAATGTTTATTTTGACTCTAATAAAAAATTAAAATTTATAAGAACTTTACCTAAATTGCTTTTAGAAATTTTTTTAATTCTTTGTATAGTATCTTTTCTTTTTATTCAAAATAACAAAACAGGAAATTTTGTTGATATTTTGCCTCTTCTTGGAATATATTTGGCCGCTGCATTCAGGATATTGCCATCTATAAATATTTTAATTTCTCAATCACAGTACTTAAATTTTTCAAAACCAGTAATTGAAAATTTGAAAAAAGAATTCTTTGAAAAAGAAGTCGAATATAACAAGGATAAAACGAATAAACCAAATATATCTTTTGATAAAAAAATCACATTAAAAAATATTTATTACAACTATCCAAAAAATAAAAATTTTGTTTTTTCAAATTTAAATTTTGAATTAAAAAAGAATGAAACCATTGGGTTAATGGGAGAAAGTGGTTCTGGAAAAACAACTCTTATAAATATCATTACCGGGTTATTAAAACCTTCTAAAGGTGAAATTTTTGTAGATGATAAAAATTTAATGAGTTTTCAACTCTACAAATCCCATCAACTAATTGGTTATGTTCCACAACAAACTTATTTGTTGGATGATTCAATCAAAAATAATATTGCTTTTGGACAAGATGAAAAGCTTATTGATGAAAAGTATATGAGAGAAATAATCGATTTGGTGGAGTTGGAAAAATTATTAAAAAAATCAGATAAAGGTCTAGATACAGTTATTGGAGAAAAAGGAATAAAACTTTCTGGAGGTCAAATTCAAAGAATAGGAATCGCTAGAGCCCTTTATATAAAACCTTCTTTACTAATCCTTGACGAAGCTACCAATGCTATTGACGATATTACTGAAAAGAAAATTTTTTCAAATTTAGAGAAAGTAAAAAGAAACTTCACATCTTTGATGGTAGCTCATAGAAAATCGTCTTTGATTTTAAGTGATAAAATCTTCGAAGTAAAAAATCAGAATATAAATTTGTTGTGATAAATTATATGCAGTCTAATTTTATAAAAAAAATTTTTACTAAATTTAATTTAGAAAAAAATATTTTTTACTCAAAACCTCTTAAAAAATATGAATTTTATTTTAAAAAAAAAGAAAAATATGAGCTAATAACAACACATAAAAATAATGTTATTTTGCTATTTTTACCAAAATTAAATATTTTCAGAAAATTTAGTGTGGTTTCAACTGGAATGAAAAAAATAATAGCAGAGCATGATGGTTTGAATTGGTATTTTAAAAGAAGAAAAATAAAAGATAAAAAAATAATAAGAAAATTTTATCAAATAAATAAAAAATTTGCAGCTTTAGATCTCAATAAAATAGAAGGAAAAAAATTAAAGTCTTGGGATAGTATAAATAAAAATTTTAGTTTCTTGTATTCGACATATTATCATTACAAGAAAATCTATCCTAAAAAAAAATTAACAAATATTCATGGCGATTTGACTTTAGATAATATTATTTTTAATAACAAAAAAATAAATATTATTGATTGGGAATTTTTCCATGCAAAACCAAAGCTCTGGGGATATGATCTGGCTTATTTATTTTTATCATCTATATCAATTCCATTTATCGTTAAAAAAAAAATTACACAGAATGAATTGAATTTATTTAAAAAATTATGGACTTTATTGATCAAATTAAAAATTAATAAAAAAATTTTATACAATCCTTACTTTTTCTTCGAAAATTCTATTAATAAAGATAATGTGCTTAAATCCAGTAAAAAAATTTCTAAAAAAAAATTTTTTCCCTTCATCACCCCAATTAAATTTAAAAAAGTCATTTTAAATACTATTAAAAAAAAAGATTAAAAACACTGCTTAGATAAATTTTTTTTATGTTTTCTTACTTTTTACCAACATTTCCTAAAGAGCTTTTAATTGAAAACCAATTATTGATATAAGTTTTTCTTTTGTCTCTTCCTAGTGCTTTGATTTTTATACTTTTATAGTATGAGTCTGATTTAAAGGAAGTTGTTGAAATTTCTTCAAATATACATCCATTTTTTCCAGCTTTAAATTTATGCCAAGAATTTCTCTCTATATGAAATACATCCCCAGATACTAAAATAAATTTCTTACCATTGTAATTTAAATTTATGCTACCTGAAATAATTAAAAAAGTCTCTTTTTTAAGCTTATGATGATGAACTGGATGACTTTGATTGGGCAACATTACTAAAAGTTTTTTTGCATATTCTTCATTTATAATATTAAACAAAAAACAACCAACCTTTTCAAAATTTTCAATACCTTTATGATGTGATATTTCTAAATCTAACTTTTGGCCTAATGTAATTGAGTTATAATTAAGCATGGCTTTTAATTTGTGTAAATATGAATAAATTAAGTTTTTCTGATAATTTTCTTTATCATGTTTAATTGTTAAGTTTTTTATTGGCGCATCCTTTTTTACATTAACTTTTAAAGAACTTTTAACCTTAAAGTTCGTAGAAGCTAATTGATTTTTTTGTAATGGAAATGCAAAATAAGTATTTTTTTTATCTAATATCTCACCTTTCTTGAGATCTTTTTTCGCGTAAATTCCTCTTTGTAATTTGTTAAGAGTTAAAGTTTCTTCTTTATGAATTGTCTTCTCATAAGTTCCTAATATTTCTTTAGATGAAATAAAGTTTTGATACCATCTTTCAAAATTTGAAGGAGTAATAGAATAATTATTTAGGCCATATTTTCTAGAATTTATACCTATATGTTTTTCAAATATCTTGGCTCCACAAGCATATGCTAATGTGGCCGGATTCATTTCGTTAGGATCTTCATGTGTAGACCAACCTATTGGAACTCCACGATATCTTTCTTTTAAATTTTTAATGAAGGAAATTTGCAAATCAGAATTTTTTGATGGATAAATAGCTATACAATGCATTAATGCAAAAATTTGATTTTTTTTGATATAAAAACTTGCAATTTTGTCTATCTCACTTAAATTTAGACCACCAGTTGATATTATTTTAGGAATTTTATTTTTAATCGCTCTTTCGTGTAAACTAAAATCTAAAGCAGATACGCTCGCTATTTTTAAATAATCAAACTTTAATTTTTCTACTGCTTCAATCGACTTTTCATCAAATGGAGTACAAGCCGACTTGATTTTTTTATTTTTAATATAACGGTTTATTATACTGAATTCTTTCAACGATAGTCTTGTTGACATAAATCTTTTTACATATTTTTCATCTGAATTTTTAAAATCTTTATGAATAAAAGTATCTAAATCTCTAAATTGAAACTTAAAAGTAGAATTAATTTTATATTTTTTTATTATTTTACCAAACTGATCGATAATTTTTTTTGCATGACCAATACTTCCATAATGATTATTGGCTATATCTAGAACAATTAAATTTTCAAATATTTTTGAGTTTTTCATTTTTTAATATTATAGTAAATGTATTTTTAACACTTTATCCATTTTTTGCTAATTTTAAAATTAAGTTTTGAAATATTCTATTATCTTTATCATAAGAAATTAGTCCTTGTATTATCTTTTTCTTACTTTTTTTTAAGGCTGAGTTCGATGAAAATAATACAGATTCAATCATTTTTTCTAGTTTTTTATTTTTGAGATCATCAATCCAGAAACTGCCATTGGCTGGATAATTACCTGGCCAAAATACTTTTAGGTTTCTAATTATTTTATTTTGTTTTCTTGTATTTATGAAACAAATTTTATTTCCTCTTGTTAGACACTCTAGTCCAAATGATGATGAGGTGTTTAAACACAATTCAACGCTATCAGATATATCATAAATATTTTTTGACTTCCCTTTTATATGAAGCTTAAAGTTTTTAGATTGCAAAATATCTTCATAAAATTTTTTCTCTTCATATACTTTTTTTCCAACAGTCTTTGACACTATTTCAAAATTTCTATTTAATTTTTTGCAAATTGCAAATATTTTGGGAAGAATTGCCTTTTCAGTTTTGAAAAAAACTTCTCTAGAGAGAAAAAAGTTAGGACGAGATATGTACACTGTTTCTCCTTTTCTACGATACTTTGAAGCAATTAACACGATGCTTTTTCTTTTTTTTTTTCTTTTTTTGATCTTGTGTCTATTATTATTAAAAGATCCAATGGGTAATGTTTTGCATTCTATATGTTTTCTATACTCTGCTGCAATTTTTGAGCCCCAAGTTAATATGTAATCACACTTTAAATTTTTTTCTTTTGTAAGTTTTTGAAAAAAATATTTTGTTCGTATTCCGTTTTGAACTGAAACAAAATATATTTTTGGAAAATAGTTCTTGAGTTTATAAAATAAGATATTGTTGTCAATAAATGTAATTAATATCTTTGGACTACAGATTCTTATGTATTCAATATAATAATTCATTAAATTGAGTCTTTTAAATTTTAAAGCTAATTTCAATAAAACAAAAATATTTATTTCTTTTTCTAAATTTAATAATGAGTATTTTTTTTGTTTTAAATAATTAAAAAACACTTTAGAATTCTTATCAAAAAGTAAGATTGTAGACTGTTGAGGCTTAAAAAAATTAAAATTCATTAAGTAATTTCTTTTCCTTGTTTAACAATTGAAAAATATTGTCTGAAATTAAATCATCTTTAACATGATGATCTTTAAATAATTCTATAGCTTTTCTAACAGATGAACTTTCCCACCAAGATTGAATATTTTTTCCTTCATTATTAAGAAAAGTTATTGCTGACTCTGGAGAAGTATGAAAAACTTTGGCTTTTATCAACGCTGTAAAAATTTTTTTATATTTTGGATTTACTACAGCTAGATCATTGGTCATAAAAACTATGCAAGGTTTATTTAAACCAATGGAATAAAAAAAAGATGTGTGCAAAAATGTGGAAAAAATTATTATTTCGTACTTATTAAATGCTTTCAACATATCTAAATTTTTATCAAAGTTAATTTTTTGAAATTTTTTTTCTAGAAGATTCTTTAATGGAACTGGATGCCTTCTATCATTAGGATGCAATCTTACGTACAAATTTAAAGAATTTTTTTTGCTCTGATTGATGAATTGGCATACTGTTTCTGTAGACCTTGAAACATATTCTTTACTTCCATGAAGTATGTCGTCTAAAAAAAATAAATCATTGTGTTTAAAGTAGTGACAGTTTTCCTTAAGAACCAATAAAAATTTTTTGTTATTTATTTTTTTACAGTTTTTTTTTCCAACTACAGAAAAACACCCTACAGGATAAACTTTTTTATTGGGATTTTTCCAGCCCCAAGATAAATATAAATCACTGATTTCACAATCATGCTCTATATTGTGATCATTCTCAAATAAATCAGGGCCGGCTCCATGTTGCCCATAAATTAATTTAGAACCAAGCTCCAATTGTTTTGCTGCCCAAAACTTAAATAAATAGTCATACTGAATATTACACGAAAATATTATTTCTCTTCTTTTTGGGAAAAGACCCCTGTCTACCTTTTCCATTATTTTATTAAATCCTTCTAAATAAATTGTTGGTAAAGCTTTTTTTATGAAATCTCTTATAATTTGTTCATTTAAATCATCTACTTGTTTTAAATCCAACAATTGTCTTTTTGAAGATTCAAAGTTGAAATAATTTCTTTCTTCTTTAAAATTATATTTAAACGGAACTTCTTTAAGTTTTAAAAAAATTTTTAAAAGCGAAAAAGTATTACCATAATATATTTTGTAAAAGATAATCTTATTATTAAAACACAGTATACGTTCAAAAATTTTTAATAAATAGTTTTTAAGTATTGTAAAAAAACTAATTTTCTTAATATTTTCTTTATTAACACCAAGAGCAACTTGATTATTTAATTTTTTAAATTTTTCATAAATTTTTTCCTTATTAAAAATTTTGCTAATAGCGATAGAAAAAATATCTTTGTTTAAATTATCATTGTATATCTGGTTGGTAAAATCCCAAAGATCGCTAGTTTCTAATTTTATATTTGAATTGATAGAAATTTCTTCGTCAATTATAACTGTCGGGTTTTTTTTTATCTCTTTTATTAACTCTATATTCTTATGAAAGATTGAAACATATCTGTACAACCATGGTCCAATTACCATTCTCCATGACTTTTTTTTCCAGTTAATTTTATGCAGTCGATTCAAAACAATTGATAAGTCATCTAAAATAGATTCGTAAATCTTTTCTGAATCTCGAACCAGTCTAAAAGAATTTTTACACTTAAATATCTCAGATTGATGAATTTCGTAATCCATCGCCTCCCATAAATTATAATTAAAATTATTTAAACACCAGTTGCCAAGAAAAATTGTAGGTTTATCTGTCTTATTAAAAACTGCTGTGGTGATCAGAGTCCTTTTTTCCATAAATTTTATTTTTTTAAGTCTGATCTAAGTTCCTCATACTCCCTCATTTTGAGTTTCATAAAATTAATTGTCATTTTTGCTTTTTTACTTATGCCTTTAGGAGTTAAAATATAAATATAATTCAATTTATTTTTATTCTTTTTGAAATTTTGGATTTTAATAAGCCCTTTCTCCTTCAGAGCCTTAAGACAATAATTTAGTTTTCCTAAACTGAAACCAAGCTCTTTAGCAAACTCTCTTTGGGTCAAGTTTGGATTTTTTTGTATTTTTCTCAAAACATTAAAATAGTCTTGATTATTTTTATCTTTGTTCATAAATTGAACAAATACTACTTATTATTTCTTTTATGTAAAGAATAAAGTTTTGCAAAAATTTAAAATCGTGGTAATTGTTTAAAAATAAATTTTGGATCATAAAACTATACCTAAAATGAGATTTAAATGAATAAAAATAATATTTTTGAGTTTGTATTAGAAGAAGGAAAGAAAATTTTTGATGCTGCAAAAAAAATTAATAAAAATGGAAAGAGGTTCCTGGCTATTGTCAACAGAAACAAGGAATTTTTAGGCACTCTAACCGATGCTGATATCAGACGAGGTCTTATTAAAGGTATTAAAAAGGATACACTTGTAAAAAGTATTTATAATACAAAAGCAAAATTTATTTTAGACGATAGACTAAGCGATGTCAGTTTTTTTATAAAACTTTTCAAAAAGTATAAATCAATAGATGCGATACCAATAATTAATAAAAATAAAAAAATTATAAATATTATTTTTAGAGATGAAATTTTTCTAAAAAACAAAAATTTAGATTGTTTGATACTTGCTGGTGGATATGGAAAAAGACTTAATCCAATAACTAATACTTTAGCGAAACCTTTGATAGAGTTTAATCAAAAACCTTACATATGTAATTTAATCGATAAACTCAAAAACGCAAGAATAGACACGATATACATAAGTATATTCTATAAGAGTAATCAGATTAAAAAAATAATTAATAGCTTTTATAAAAAAGATTGCAAATCTAATAAAATTAAATTTATAGAAGAAAAGAAACCGCTTGGCACAATTGGATCTTTGAGAAAAGTAAAGCATGGAAAACTAAACGAAATCCTGGTTTTAAACTCTGATGTAATTTTTAATGTAAATATTGATAATTTTCTTCACCATCACGTTAAACAAAAAAATTCAATCACTGTTGTTAGTAGCGAATACAATTTTGAAATTCCTTACGGAGTAATTATAAACAAAGGAACTATTATGAAAACAATATTAGAAAAACCTAATTATAACACTCTTATCAATTGCGGTATTTATATTTTAAATAAAAATGTAAGAAAATTTATTAAAAAAAATGAAAGTGTTAATATGGATGAATTGCTTAAAAGAGCGCTATCTAAAAAAAATAAAATTGGATTATACCCATTAACCGAGGATATTATAGATTATGGGAGTCATGAAAACTTAAAAATTGCTAGAAAAAACTTTAATAAATTATTTTATGCATAAAATTCCATTTTTTATTCCATCAATAAACGAAAAAGATATAGGCGCTGTAAAAAAAACTCTTAAAAAGAAATGGATCTCACAAGGTAAAATAAATGAAAAATTTGAGAAAGAATTTGCAAAAAATTTAAAAATAAGCTCAGCAAAGTGTGTTAGCGTTACTAATGGTTTTTCAGCATTATATTTAGCAAGTATATTATGTAACCTAAAAAAGAATGATGAAGTTTTAATTCCAACGATAAATTTTGTAGCATCTGCAAATATATTTTCTAACTTAGGTGCAAAAGTTATTTTTGTAGATTGTGAAAGTGGTCTCAATCCAAATATTTCAATATCAGATTTAAAAAAAAAATTATCAAAAAAAACTAAAGTAGTTGTTGTAATGCACTATGGTGGCTATCCTTGCAATATGAATGAGATAATGAATCTAAAAAAAAAATATAAATTTAAATTAATAGAAGATGCATGTCATGCAGTTTTTTCAAACTATGAAAATAAAACACTTGGTACTTTTGGAGACTATTCAGCTTTTAGTTTTTATGCTAATAAAAATTTAACCTCTTGTGAGGGAGGTCTTATTTATTGCAAAAAATCAAGTGACGCAAAAAAAATTAGATTACTAAAAAATCATGGTTTGAATAGAACAAGTTTAACACATTACACTCAAAAAAATTCTAAATACGATGTGATGTATAGAGGCTTCAATTTTAGGCTAGATGATGTTAGATCATCTATGTTGTTAACTCAGCTAAATAGATTAAAAAAAAATAATTTTTTAAGGTTTAGGCTATTTAAGTTTTATAAAAAATTACTGAATAATATTAAAATTCATATTTTATTTAATAAATTCGATAAAAATGACTACTCGAGACACCTATTTGTAATAAGCTCAAAATACAAAAACACAATTATTAAAAAATTTAAAAAACAATCAATAGGTTTTAGCCAGCATTATAGGCCAACTCATATGTTAAAAGCGCACAAAAAAAATAATAATCTAAAAAATTCAGAAAGTTTTTACAAACAATCGATAAGCCTTCCTATTTATCCTGATTTAAAAATAATCCATCTAAAAAAGATTTGCAAAGTATTAAATTCAATTTAAGAATATTTTTCTAAAATCTTTTTTTATTTTTTTAATTTTTATTATTTTTTTATTTTTAATTTTTTTTGATAATTTAAAATTATCTTCAAAACTTTTTAAAAAATTAAATTTCAGTAGATATTTTTTTTTTATAAGATTTTTAATATTTAATTTTTCATAATCTCCTGTCGGTATAGCAAAAATTTTTTTCTTAAAAAATAAATATTCAAACATCGAAATACCTCCTGAAGAAACTATAAATTTAGATTTAAATGCTTTATTATTAAATAAATTATTATCTCTTATAAAAAAAATATTTTTAATATTTTTCTTATAGATCTTGTATTTTTTAACACCCGGTCCGACATAAAAGAATATTTTTATATTTTCATTTAGTTTTTCCTTTAAGATCTTTTTTATAAGTTTGGAATGATTTCGTCCAAGATCTGAGCCACCTGTATTAATAGCCAAGTAGTTTTTATTGGCATTTCTCACTTTCTTTATATTCAATATTCTAAAATATTTAATACTTTTGTATTTATTAAAATTTAAAATTTTTGCAGATTTTAAATTCTTTATTTTTTGAAAATCATCAAAAACAATTAAACTATAAAAATTTTTAAGAGATTTTAGAAATCTACGTTCAATTTTAAATAAATCTACGATAATTTTGTAATCTTTTTTATCCTTCAAACTTAAAATTTGTTTTAAGTCCTTAAAAAGGAAAAATTTTTTTTGTTTAAGAAATTTTTTACTAAACTTATTCTGATTTATGTGAAAATAAACCTTATAACCCAATTTTTTTAATATCTTAGAAATCTCAAATGACCTAAAAAAATGGCCAAAAGAAATATTTTTTTGAGCATTTGCCTCGGTTATAAAAATAAATTTTTTTTTCACTTTTTTGTTATATATATTTATTACATTTTATTTTAAAAATGCCAGAAAAAAAAATTGTAATTTGTCTTCAAGTAAGGATTGGTTCAAAAAGAATGTTTCAAAAAGCCTTACAAAAGATTAATGAAAAAACTATTCTTGAGCTTTGTATAGAAAGGCTCAAAAAAATAGACGATAAAATAAAAATATTTGTTTTAACCACAAAAAGCCCTAAAGAGAGAGGAATAATCAAAGTTTGTTTAAAAAATCAAATTCCTTTTTTCAGGGGTAGTTATAATAATGTTTTGAAAAGATACAATGATTTCCTAAAAATATATAAATTTCATAATGTTATTAGAGCAACATGTGACAATCTTTTTATAAATATTAAGTCAGCAAGATTATTAATAGAAAACCATCAAAAATATAAATACGATTACAGCTCTAATCATCATAAAAATTCGTCTATAGGAGCAGGAATAGATATATTTTCCAAAAAAACAATTAAGTTAATCTCTACCAAAAAAATTAGCAATCAAGAAAAAGAACATATAAATTTATATATTCTAAACAATCTTTCAAAGTTTAAGTGCAATTTTGTTAAAGCAAAGAGCAAAGTTGCTCGTAAAAGACTGACTTTGGATAATTTAAAAGATTATGGAATAATAAAAAGAAATTATAATTTTTTTAAAAATAAATATTAACCGTTTCTCCAGATATGACCTTCCCACTTCATGGTGTCTAAATTCCACTCATCAGGCACCCAGTCAACGCCCCTTTTTTTCATACCATGTCTACAATTTCTACAACCTTTCTTGATTTCACATCTTCTATTCGTTTTGTGTAATTCTCTAATTTTATTAAGTTTTTTTGAATTCCAGGCTTCTTTTAAAGTCATCTGATTAAGTTCAATAGGTTTAAATCTATTGCCTTCTTTTACAATTTTCTTTGGCGCTCCAATATAGCGCCCGATTACCAAACCTTCTTCTTCATTATGTGCGCCAGTACATGGCAAAATTGTTCCATTAGCTGAAACCGTTAATCTTTGAAAAGGATAAGAACAAGCCCAATCTTGTTTAATTTCGCTGTCGTCCACTTCATCAAATCTAAAATCTAACATCTCATTTACTGTGACCCAATCAATTCCAATTTTATACAAATGATCAGCATATTCTTTTGGGTTTTTATAGATAGATGGGAACACAGCATTAGTTCGTAGCTGAGGTCTTTTTGTATTGTATTTTTTTTTGATTTTATTAAATAATTTTATATTTTCACAAACTTTTTCGAAAGCATTGTAGTTTTTATCTTTCTGTTTATTTTTAGGAGTTCTAATTTTATTATATTCACTACTCAAACCATCGATAGAAAAATTTAACCAATTAGGCCTAGCTTTAACAATCTCTTCAATGGACTCTTCATCAAAGTTTTGTCCATGAGTTAAACAAGATACCTCAAGTATATTTTTGCTTCTTGCATATTTTAAAACATCTGAAAAAAGAATAGTTTTTCCATCTTCAGATTTAACTCGATATAAAGAAGACTCTCCTCTCCAGCTAAATAAAATGGAAAATACTCCAATTTTTGCACTTTCATCGATTACTTGTTTTACAACTTTCCATGGCAACATCCTTGTTGCACCAACAACGCTATCTTGAAATTCTTCAGTTATAGTATAACACATTGAACATCCTAGGTTGCAAGTACTAACTAACTCACAACAAACTGCTAAAGGTGCATTACCAGGATCATAATTTTTCCCCCTTCTGTACCATTCTTCACGGTAAAAATTATATTTTTCATATTCTATAGGATTGTTTTCAAATTGATTGTTTTCGAAATTTTTAAAAATTTCACTTTGTCCAAAGCTGTATTGGGACTCATTAACAGTAACTCTTTCGTTAATGCCTTTCCATTTATTTTTTAGCTCTTCTTCTCTCGGAAAAATTCCAATTTTTTTTGCCGATCCAAAATCTTCTTTCATAAATAATGCTTTAACATATTAATTATAGTAAATATACATCATATTGTTCATTAAATGAACACAAAAGTATTTACTTGATAATTTTTAACTGTATAGTTGCAATTTATATGTCCAAATTGTACATTCATCAACCAGATTTTCTTCCTTCGTTAAATTTTTTCTTGAGATCAAAAGTTTCAGACAATTTCGTCATTTTGGACGATGTTCAATTTAATAGACGTGGTTGGACTAATAGAGACTTGATAAAAACTCAAAATGGATCACAAAAAATAACTATCCCAGTAAAATATATGCCTAGAAATTTATCATTAATTAAAAATATAAAAATCTCTTATGAAACCAATTGGGTAAATGAAATTTCTGATAAAATTGAAAAGAATTACAATAAAAGTAAATTCTATGAAAATAATTTTAACTTAATTCATAAAGAATTAGATAAGAAACATGAAAAATTAATTGATTTAAATGTTTGTTTAATTAAAAAAATTTTTAAAATATTTAATATTAGAACAAAGATTTTTTTTTCTAGCAATCTCAATATAACAAGTAAAAAGTCTGATAAAATTTTAGAGATATGTAAAAAAATGAATTGTAGGGAATATATTACTGGGTCAGGCTCAAAAACATATTTGGACCTAGCTAAATTCAAAAAGAACAAAATCAAGATTAATTTTGATATAAATTTTAAAAAAAAATATGAACAAATTAACGGTAATTTTGTAGAAAATCTGTCAGTAATAGATTACTTGTTTAATTGTTATAATGGATCTAGTAGTAGCAATATATTAAATGACTAAAAAAAATGTTTTATTTGTTGGAGCGCACCACGATGATGTGGAAATTGCCTGTGGAGGTACTGCACTAAAGTTTTCCAAAGAAAACTATACAACTTACCATTTAGTTTTTACTGATTCAGGTTTTAAAAATGAAAACAATAAAATAATGAGGAGTTCTAAAATTGCAATTAAAGACGCTTCAAAAGCAAAAAAAATTCTTGGTTTTAATAAATTAATCAATTTAAATCTTAAAACTAATAAGGTTAAAGTTAGTGATACTATTAAAAAAAAATATCTTAAAATCATTAATCAACTGTCACCAGAATATTTATTTGTTCATAGCGAAAAAGATGCCAATTCTGACCATAGAATCATAAGTTCAGTAGTTACTAACTTAAGTAAGAGAGTTCCAAATGTGTTGCACTATAAAAGTAATTTTTTCCATACTAAAGATTTATTCAATCCAAATTACTTTGTAGATATATCTAAAGAATATAAACAAAAAATGCTTGCTGTGAAAGCTTACTCGGGTGAACTTAAAAGAAATAAAAATAGATGGATCAAATTAATAGAAAAAAATAATTTCCTTATGGGTGATATTATGGGTTCTAAATATGCTGAAGGTTTTGAAATAGTAAGATTTAGTAAATTCTAAATGAAATCAAATAATACTTTTATAATTGCAGAAATTGGAATAAATCATGATGGAAAAATCAATAAAGCAAAAAAACTTATTTTAGAAGCAAAGAAAAATGGAGCAGATGCAGTAAAATTTCAACACTTCGAAGCTGGAGATCTGTATTTAAAAAATAGCAAAAATTTTAAAATTTTAAAAAAACTTGAATTATCAGAAAAAACTTTATCCAGTTTAAGAAAATATGCGAAAAAAATTAAAATAAATTTTTTTTGTACACCTTTCAGTATTCGCTCAGCTCAATTTTTAAATAAAATTAAAATAGATGGTTATAAAATTGCCTCTATGGATAATTTAAATAAATTACTTATTAAAAAATGTACTAGCTTTAAAAAAAAAGTTTTCATCTCCATGGGAATGATGAGCCTAAAAGAAATAAATACTTTACTCAAAATTTCTAAAAAAAATAAAAAAATAATCCCGCTCCACTGTGTTTCAGAATATCCTGTAAAAAAAAATAATCATGGTTTAGAAGTTATAAAATACATTAAGCAAAAATTAGGTGATAAATCTTTCTTTGGTTATTCAGACCACTCTATTGGACTTAATGCTTGTAAAATTGCATTATTATTAGGAGCAAAAGTAATTGAAAAACATTTCACACTGAAGAAGAGGAATTACCTTGATCATATACATTCGATGGATCCTAGAGAATTAAGAGAATTAAATGAATTTAGAACACTGTTAAAAAATCAAATAGTTTATAAAAAATTTTTAGAATCTAGACCCGATAAAAAATATATTAAGGATTTTAGAAGAGGAATTTATTTAAAAAATACAGTAAAAAAAAACCAATACTTAAAGACTAAGGATTTTTACTTTGTAAGACCTTTAAAAAATAAAAAATACTTAGACTTATCAAAAATTATAAATCAAAAAACTAAATTTAATCTTGCAAAAAATTCAAAATTTTCAATTAAATGCATAAGAAAAAATTAAAAAAAGTATTAATAGTTACAAATTTTAAAAAAACTAAAGTATTAAAAGATTTACTGAAATATAAAAGATATTGTGACTTGGTTATTAAAAACCCAAAAATTAAAAATGATAAAAAATTCATATTAAATAAATTCAATAAATTTGATTTTTTAATTAGCTATGCGAATGGAATGATATTTGGTGAAAAAATATTAAATCATTTTCATAAGAAAAAAATGATAAATTTTCACCCATCAACTCCAAGATTCAGAGGTAGAGACACGCAACATTTTGCTTGCTACTATAAAGAAAAAAAATTTGGTGGCACAATACATTATTTAACAAAAAAAATAGACTCTGGAAAAATTATTGATACAAAATCTTACAAAATAAAAAAAAATAGCAATCATTATTATTATCGAAATGTCTCACATAGAGCCATAAAATTTCTTTTAAACAAACACTTTTTAAATATTTTAAACCTTAAATTAAAATTAAGTAATGAAAAATGGTCAAAAAAAAAATTTAGAAGAGTAGATTTTTTAAAAAAATTACATATACCAACTAATGTCGGTTTTGAAGAATTAAAACTATTAATTAGATCTTTTTACACAAAAAATAGGAAATCATTATATTTTTGTATCAATAATCAAAAAATATACTTTACATAAAAGAAATAATAGGTAGTATTTGTTCAAAATATGAACAAATACTCTAATTGGGCTAATTATGTTTAATCTAAACTTTGGTAGAAAAGCAGAAACTCCAGTACAATACACTTTTGAAAACTTTTTTGATCGTGTTAAGTACGAATTCAGAAGATCAAAAAATAAAAAGTTTTCTTATTTAATAAATAGACTTAAATGGAATTATTTTCCAAGACTAGGAATAACTCCTGAATTCCCATTAAACATTGATATCGAAGCAAGTTCTGCTTGCGAATTAAAGTGTGATCATTGCTTTAGACAATATATGGACATGCGAGAAAATCAATTTATGAAGTTTGATTTATATAAAAAAATTATTGATGAAGCTTCAAAATATAAATTATTTACTCTTAAATTTAGTATGCGGGGGGAGCCAACATCGGATAAAGATCTACCTAGAAAAGTAGAGTATGCAAAAAAAATGGGTATTAAAGAAGTTTGGATTAATACTCATGGAGCAAATTTAAACGAAGAATTCACAAGAAAACTTTTAAAGGCAAAACCTGATTGGATAACTGTTTCCATAGATGGATTAAACGAAATGTACGAAAGTATTAGAAAACCCATGAAATTTAAAACAATTTTTGAAAATGCAAAAAGACTAAAAATTTTAAGAGATGAAATATCTCCAGATACATTCTTAAATACCCAAGGATTGTGGTCAGCAATTAAACATGACCCTAAAGATTATTATAATACTCTGAAGCCGCATTTTGACAGAGTTGCTTATAATATGGATATGAACTTTAAAGAGATTGATGTTATCCCCGATCCTGAATTTGTTTGCCCAAGATTATGGCTTAGATTAGCGATTACAAGTGAGGGGGACGTTTTAAAATGCCCTTCAGATTTTGAAAAAGATGAGGTGATGGGAAACATAAGAGAAAAATCAATAAAAGAAATTTGGGATATTGAACAAGAAAAGAATAGACAGCTACACCTTGCTAAAAAGAAAAACGAGAGCATTCCTTGTAAAAAATGCCACCACGGAGCTAAGATTGTTCCTAAAAAAAATGATCTTGGAATTATGCAGTCTGAGGCAACTAATTATCAATTCAGGAAAGAATTCGACGGCGTTGGATTAAATAGACAAAAGCAAATCACGCACGACAAACAAAACTCATAAATTGTATATAAGCTTTAGTTATAAAACAATTAATTATGAGGGATATGCTCTAGAAATTATAACTCAAGGTCATGACAAATATCTGTTTTATATCGATATTAACGTGCTGCCAAGATTTACGAAATTGAGGCATTTAAAAAATTTAAAAGATTTAAAAGGAAACCAAATTTCTTATGAGGAAGTAGAAAAAAATTTACCAGCCTCAAGTTGTGAAAATAATTTATTCGGTTATGAGAGCCGTCCTTTTCTTGAAAAAATCAGATTCAAACATTCGGAAATTATTAAACATTTTGAGGATAAGAGAAATTTCGATGAAAATTGGAAACTTAAAAAGTATGCAAGAAAATAAAATTAATTCAGCGATATACTTTGATAAAAATAATTTAATTAATTTTAAATATTTTAATTTTAAAATTTTTAAAAGAAGAGTTCCAAAAAAATTTTCTATTGATTTATGTTTTGGTAGTAATTTTAAAAAAAAATATAAATTAATATTTTTAATTGGTTTTACAAAAATGATCAAAATTAACAGTAATCAAAATTTTTTTACTATTCATGAAAGTAATTTGCCTAAAGGTTCAGGCATGTCTCCTTTAAAACATCAAATAATGAAAAATAAAAAATCAATTATTTGTTGTTTATTCAAATTAAATGACAAGCTTGACGGAGGCTATATTTATTTGAAAGATAAACTAATAATTAAAAAAACAGATATTTTTGACGAAATTAAAAAAAAACAAATGTCATTAACATCTAACATGATTATTAAATTTATGAAAAAATATCCAAATATAAAAGGTGAGAGACAATCTGGAAAAAGAACATTTTTTAGAAGGCTTACTCCTAATGATGATAAAATTGATATAAATAAAAGCATTAAGTCTCAATTTGACAAATTGAGATCAACAAACCATTATGAATATAAAAACTTTTTTTTTATTAATGGAAAAAAATTTTATTTGAAACTAGATAAATGAAAATAGAAAAAGCTAAAATTGATAATTTCACTAGTTATAGAAAAACTTGGGATAAAGCTGTGAAAGCTGAAATCCTAACAGATTTTCCCCTTCATATGGATATCGAGCTAACTAGTGACTGTAATTTAAGATGTAAGATGTGTTGGCAATATAAAGATCCAAATGCTTTTCCTAGGGGCATGATGAGTTTTGAATTATTTAAAAAATTAATTGATGAAGGAGTTAAAAATGGCTTATGTGCTATAAAACTTCAAAGCAGAGGTGAAGCAATGATGCACCCTCAAATTTTTGAATTTTCAAAATATGCAAAAGATCAGGGCGTATTAGATATTCATTTGACTACAAATGGTACTCTTTTTTTAAAAAAAGGCAAAATCGAAGAACTGTTTAATTCTGGTATTGATAAATTAATTTTCTCACTAGATGATGCTCATGATGAAAGTATAAAAGAAATATACAAAAAGAAAAAGCCAGATGTTAGAAAATATTTTAATGAAATAGGGGAAATTAAATTAAAAAAAAATTTAAAAAAACCATTTTTAGTGGCACAAACTTTTTGTGACAAGGATGAAAATAGATTAAAAGTAAAAAAGGAATTATCAAAAATTTACCAGCATGCTAATGATATAAATGTAAATTTATTATGGGAATCACTTCCTGACAAGGAGTCGTTAAAAGATCTAAAGTATAGATATGAATATTTGCCCTGCGCATATTTGTGGTCAAGAATCTTAGTTTATTGGGATGGGCTGGTTACAACTTGTTGCAGAGATTATTCTGGAAAAAATATGAAGCTTGGCGACTCTAACGTTCAATCAATTAAAGATTTATGGAATTCAAAAAAGATGCAAATCTACAGAAAGCTACATTTAGAGAAAAAAAGATGTGACATAAAGCTTTGTGCTAATTGTGAAGTTTCAACCATAAAGAAATCTATTTAAAATGAAAAAAAAAATATTGATTACTGGAGCTTGTGGTTTTATTGGCTCACATTTAACTGAATTTTTCTTAGAAAAAAACTTCAAAGTCTTTGCTTATGATAAATATAACTCATCTAATTCATGGGGTTGGTTGGAAGGTGCAAATAATAAAAATTTGGAATTAATTCTTGGTGACATTAAAGACTACAATATGACTTTGAGAATTATAAAAAATGTTGATTATGTTTTTCATCTAGCTGCATTGGTAAGTATTCCACAATCTTATATCTCAACAAGCTCTTTTATAGAAAACAATGTTGGAGGAAGTTTTAATATATTAGAAGGTTGCAAATTCTACAACAAGCCTATTATTTTAACCTCTACGAGTGAAGTTTACGGGTCTGGAAGATATTTTCCTATGAATGAAAAACATGTGCTCAATGCTCAGTCACCATATGCGGCAAGCAAAACTGCTGCTGATCAACTAGCACTTAGCTATCAAAGATCGTTTAATTTAAATTTAAAAATTATTAGACCTTTTAACACATACGGTCCGAGACAATCTAGTAGAGCAATAATACCTAACTTGGTCTCGCAGTTTATAAATGATAAAAAAAAACAAATAAACGTTGGAAATATTAATACATCTAGGGACTTAACTTATGTGCACGATTTATGCCAAGCATATTACCTTTTGTATAAAAAGAAAAAAACAAAACAAATTATTTACAATGTCGGGGCAAATAAGGATATAAAAATTAGTAAATTAATTAAGCTTATTTCCAAGATAACTTCAATTAATAAAAAAGTTGTAATACAAAAGAAAAGAATTAGACCAAAAAATAGCGAAGTAGTAAGACTGCTATGTGATAATTCTAAGTTCAAAAGAGAATTTAATTGGAAACCTAAAATCAATATAACCCAGGGACTTGAAAATACAATAAGTTGGACTGAAGAAAATTTAAATTATTTTAAAACAAAAAATTACAATATTTAATGAATAGTTGGAAAAATTCTTGGGGAAAAAAAATATTTTTTATTGAGTATTTTAAATTTAATTTTTTGTTAAAAAAATATTTATGGAAAATATTTAAAATTTCTCTTCCAAAATTAAAAAATCAAGAGAATTATTGGAAGAATAGAGGTCAGGTATACAGACAAGAGTTTTTCGATAGCGGGTATGCAGACAGAGAAATATTTTTTCAAGACATTTTTATAAAAATACTTAAAGAATTAAAATTTAACTCTATTTTAGAGCTCGGTTGTGGATTTGGGTGGAACTTGGGAAGAATAAAAAAAGAATTTGATGTTAGAATATTTGGCATTGATTTCAGTAACACTCAGTTAGATAACGCAAAAATTTTTTTAAATAATGATAATAAAATAAAGCTTAGTCAGGGCGATATAACAAAATTGCCTTATAAAAATAATTCTATAGATGTTTTATTTAGTTTTGGAGTTTTTATGAATTTGCATAAAAACATTGTTAATTTAGCTATTGATGAAGCCATCAGAGTTTCAAATAAATACATAATTCATGTTGAACCTATTAACCAGTTTTATACAAAAGAACTTTTGTCTAACAGAGTGTTTAAAACAAATATAATTTCTCACAATTATTTGGAAATTTATAAAAAAAAGGGATTAAAACTGGTAAAATTTTTAAGCTATAAAGATTTCGAAAATGATCATTTAGATTTTATTAAAGATATAAAAAGTAAGTATGAAAGATGGGAGCCAATAGAGGATTGTAGCAAATATACTTTTTCCCTATTCTCCAAATAAAATTTTTTTCAGTGCATAAATCAAGCCAATTGAGCTATTAGTACTGGTCAGCTACACGCATTACTGCGCTTCCACATCCAGCCTATCAACGTG
>MDTG01169890.1_pt1 | contig 22549 bp, 16 predicted proteins | sample 811421 | NCBI WGS metagenome assembly MDTG01 (sample SAMN05326645, study PRJNA326480) | marine metagenome | isolation source: seawater | place: Pacific Ocean: South East | collected 2011
CCTGCTTCGATACGCTCCAAAGCCTCATTAAGATAATCTAAATAGTCGCCTCCGCGTTGAGCCAACAACAATGACTTCTCACGCTCCATAGAATCTGTTCCATGATCCGCCATGTGCAAAGAATAGGTAGATCGATCTTCCGAAGTATCGGTCCCCTCATTTCTCGAGTTTTTTTCTATAATTTCAACATTCTCGTTGGTTTGCTTTACCTTCTCTAAAATGAGATTCTTAAAGAAAGCCAAATCTTCTGATTTCATAGTCTATCCCCCTAATCATTCCTAAGCGAGAGTACAACAGTTACTATAATATCTGAAACATTATTTCCGCGATAATAAAATATCGCAATCAAATCCATTAACATTCCATTCCTGTTGGATCTCAAACGAATCGTTACAATCCCCTAAGTGGATTTTATTAGCAAGAATCTCTCCGCTAATATAGCCTGAATATTTATCGATAACTTTTAACAACTCGTCAGTTCCCCTGACCCAGACCTCTATACGATCAGAGACTTGAAACTCTGCATCCTTTCGCATATTTTGAACACGATTAACAAATTCGCGTGCTGTGCACTCGCCAATCAATTCATCATCTAGATGGATGTCCAAACCAACAGCAAAATTATTTTCTATCGCAACTACAACTCCCTCCTTCTCTTCTCTTTGAACTTCCAAATCTTCAATATCAATATCACCTTCAGCTACAGATAATTTTTCACCGCGAAGAAGATCAGTAATCTGCTCCTCTTTTAAATTACTAATAAACATTGCAACTTCCTTTATTCTCTTCCCAAATCGCGGACCTAAACGCCTAAAGTTCGGTTTGTAACTAACCTTACTCAATTGTGTCTCATCTTCAACTAAAACAACATCTTTTATATTCAACTCGTCAGCTAATAATGACATCATATCAGTAATTTTAGCACTTGAATGTTTATCTGGTGGCAACAAATATAACCGACGCAGAGGTTGGCGAATCTTCAGGTTGTTTTTTGAACGAAGAGATCTGCCTAGAACCACAGCACGAGTAGCTAAGTTCATTTGGGACTCCAAGCCTTCATCTCGTAAAGATTCATTGGCTTGTGGCATATCACAGAGATGTATGCTAACCGGATCTGTTTCTCTAAATTTACAGACCAAATTCCTGTAAATACTTTCAGTTACAAACGGTAAAACTGGCGCAAGAGCTTTGCAAAAGTCACTAAAACATAGTACAGAGTGTCATAAGCAAAAGCCTTATCATCATCATCATCAGATTTCCAAAAACGACGTCGACTTCGTCTGATATACCAATTCGTAAGTTTTTCAACAAAAGCTACCATCGCCGGAACCGTACGATACAAACGATAAGATTCCATTTCTATATTGAGGTCACGTAACAAAGTCTGTAATTCTGAAATAATCCAAGAGTCCAAGGGATTTTCAGAATTAAGCTTTGCTCTGTCATTCGGTTGCCATTCATCTATATTTGCATAAGTAACGAAGAAGCTATATGCATTCCAGAGAGGGATTATGACAGATCGGAGACTCTCCTGAATACCTTCTTCAGTGAGTCGCAATTCTTCTGCCTTAAGTGCAGGTGAATTTAGCAGATAAAGACGAAGGGCATCAGCACCATATTTATCAATCATGACGGTTGGTTCGGGATAATTCTTAAGACGCTTACTCATCTTGCGCCCGTCTTCTGCCAGGAGCATGCCAGAAACAATACAGTTTTTAAATGCCGGTTTATTAAACAAAGCAGCAGACAAAACCGTTAGTGTATAAAACCAGCCTCGTGTTTGATCCAAACCTTCAGAAATAAAATCTGCAGGGAAATTTGCTTCTACTCGATTTTTATTCTCAAAAGGATAATGATTTTGAGCATAAGGCATCGAACCAGACTCAAACCAACAATCCAATACCTCAGGAACGCGCCTTAATTTCTCCTTCCCATTACTACTATCAATTTCAATTTGGTCAATTACATGTTTGTGTAAATCTTTAATAGTACGCCCACTTAATCGTTCAAGCTCTTCACGACTTCCGATGCACAATAACTCTCCCGTCTCCTCATTACGCCAAATGGGGAGCGGTGTTCCCCAATAACGATTTCGACTAATGGCCCAATCACGGGCACCCTCCAGCCATTTCCCAAAACGGCCATCCTTGATATGTTCCGGAACCCACCAAATTTGTTTATTCGCCTCAAGCATTTGATCTTTTATTTTCTCAACATTAACGAACCAGGTCGATACAGCTCGGTATATCAGCGGCGAATCACAGCGCCAACAAAATGGATAACTGTGTTCAATAGTACTCTCGGCAAACAACATTTCTCTGTCACGCAGGTGACGTATGATATCTCTATCCACATCCTTAACAAATCGTCCAGAATAATCAATGATCTCGTCTGTAAAACAACAATCTTCATCAATTGGAGCTACGACTGGAAGGCCTTCGCGCTGTCCCAAGACATAATCGTCTTCTCCAAAACCTGGTGCTACATGCACCACACCAGTGCCATTTTCTGTCGAAACAAAGTCTGCCTCGACTACGCGAAAGGCTCCGTCCTCAGACATTTTAGAAAAGTAGGGGAAAAGCGGTTCATATCTTAAACCAATCAATTTATCTATCGATTCAGATTCGATTCGGACAATATCATCCTGATTACGCTTAAAAACATCCTGGATACGAGCCTCAGCCAAAATTAGTTGTTTACCACCCTTCACATGGACGCGAACATATTTGATATCTCTGCCAATTGCCAATCCCATATTAGACGATAAAGTCCACGGCGTAGTTGTCCAAGCAAGGATATATAGATCTTCTTTTTCGCAAATTTTAAATTTTACAGTGACAGAGGGATCCTGTGTATCTTTGTAACCTTGGTTAACCTCAAAATTCGATAAGGGGGTAGCGCAACGGGGACAATAAGCTAGTGACTTGTAGCCTTCATAAATCAACTTTTTGTCCCACAGCGTCTTAAATACCCACCAAACGGATTCCATGAAATCTGGATCCATTGTTCGATATTGATTTGACCAATCGACCCAACGCCCCACGCGATTGATAAAACACTCCCATTCCTCCGAATAACGTAATACCACATCTCGACAAGTTTCGTTAAATCGATCAACACCGAGACTTAAAATATCCGAACGAGAGCTAAGATTTAGCTGTTGCTCTACTTCATTTTCAACTGGAAGACCATGGCAATCCCAGCCGAAGCGACGTTCGACACGATATCCGCGCATTGTCCAGTATCTTGGCACTACGTCCTTGATGATGGATGCCAACAAATGGCCGTAATGCGGAAGCCCAGTGGCAAAAGGTGGGCCATCATAGAAATGAAAATTACGCTCCTCAGAACGCTGATTTACAGACTGAGAAAAAATATGTTCGGCTTTCCAAAAAGATAGAATTTCCTCTTCTTGCTTCGGAAAATCAACCTGATTAGTTACTTCATCAAATTGTATAAATTTATAATCTTTCGCCATTTAGATATTGAGCTTGTTAGATATTTATGCTTTGAAGAAACAAAATAATTATTTCCAAAAAAATAATTAACAATAAGGGAGTAAAATCTAACCCAGTAGACCAGAGGAAACTGGGCAAAACGCGTCTGATCGCGTAAAGGGCTGGATCCGTGACGCCACGCAAAAACTGGACTATAGAATTGTAAGGATCTGGATTAATCCACGAGATCAGAACCCGAACGATTACGACCCATTTATAAACATTGATCAAGCTTACAATGATACCAATTATACCATATGAAAAACTACTATAATCAAACAAGAAATAAGCCTCCATCTTTGCTAAAATACATTACTTACCGTGCCTATACTATAGTAAATTCAAGTCAGAAGTCGTTGACCGAATATTGCCGTTCCCAATCTGACCATATTGGCCCCCTCGTCTATCGCCATTTCAAAGTCACCACTCATACCCATCGAGAGATATTCCATAGTAGCTATTCCACTCGTGAGCGGGACAATTTCTTCAGCCAGTCGTCTTACTTTAACAAAACTTTCGCGAACCAAACCTTCATCTTCTGAATGAGGAGCAATCGTCATCAAACCTTTTATGTTAAGGAATCTCAACTGTTCGGCAATTTGGCAAACCAACTCCAGAGTCTTTTCTGGAGAAGCTCCAACCTGATGAGAAACTCCAGAAGTATTTACCTGCACAAGAATATCAAGCCGTTTTTCCATTTGTTCAGCTCTTCGATTTAACGTATCTGCTAAAGATTTTTTGTCAACAGATTGTATCATGTCGAAAAGCTCTGTAGCTTTACCAACTTTATTGCTCTGTAATTTTCCAATCATGTGCCACTTTAAATCACTGATTGTTGTAGGCTTTTTTCCAAAAGCTTCCTGTACTCTATTCTCTCCAACAATAAGTAAACCACATTTATGCGCAGCTTCTATCTCTTCAACGCTTCGCGTCTTTGATACAGCAACTACATCAATATCTTTGCTCGACCGACCAGATCTACTAGCAACACGATCAATACGCTCGACTATTTCTGTCCAATTATCTTCAATAGACAACATCTCTACACGTCTTTCAATATAAACTCATCAGTTTTGGCACACAATTTTTGGCTTTTTATTCATTTTGCTCGAAACCATTTGTTCTGTATTAAAAACTGCACAGCTCGAGGAAAAAATGCATAAAAAACAAGCGAGAAAAAAATATCTAATGTTAAAAATTGCATAACAAACTTAGCATATTCATTAGCTAATAAATCAAATAAACTAAATCCAGTCGGCATCCATAATTCGAAAATCAACACACCTCGGCTCAAAAAGTCCAGATTGAGCTTATTTATATCCGGGCTTAATTCATCTCGAGCTATTATAGAAAAACAAATAGTTTTAGCGATAACAACAATTACAACTGTAATAACAAACGCAGTTATGACTTCAAATATAGGCTCTGTAATATTTCGTAAATTTATGAAGCTTCCTATCAACCCGAAGTAAAGCACGTGTGGGAATATTCCAACACGATGGAAAATACTATTAAACCTTCGCTTCCAACGCCTATCTCGTGAAATCAAAAAACAAGCTGACGCTACAAAAGGTAAAACAAAAAGATCTAACATTTGAAATACTGCTGCGGTCAGAAGACAAAAGCCTATCATCCCAGAAAGCAAGCCCTTTAATCTTTGTGGCCACAACTTAAAACGACATACTAAATATCCACCACTAAATCCCAAGAAAACAGAAATTATGATGCGAGCGATATATAATTCAGCTTCATACACTAACCACTCTACAGAAGAAAGGTAGAAAATAGTTAGCGTAAATATCAGCATACTAAAAAGAGTACCTACACCTCCGATCTGAATAACAAATAAACGTCTTGCAGTTGGGAAACCTGAAAATGGTCCCCAAAATGCAGATATGGTTGCTATTAATAAAGCCACCTGCCACGAAATCCCGACTACATACCAAATAGTCAGACTAACCAACGAAAAAATAATTATCGTCGAAAAAAATATCGCTACAGAGTTTTTCTTATTTAGCCATGAAACGGGGTAAAAGTTTAAGCTGACGTGGAATACGAGCCAAGCCAATGCCGCATCCCGAATCAAATTTAGGACCACGGAATTATCAGGCTCTACTAGTTGCAATCCAGTCTCTCCGACTATAATGCCAGCAAGAAACCAACCAACTATAGATGGGAAATTAAAACCATCAAGTAATTGACCGAATAAAAAAGCAACCAACACAAGTATCCCAATAAACCACAACGATTCCTCTGAGGCCTCAACACCGGTTTGAGGCCCCACTGCTCCCAACAATAAAACTACCGCAACAACAACAATTTGTCTCATGAATCCAAAGGTAATTATTAGGTCGGCAAAAACTCTATGCCTTACTTCCTTTTTCCTTAGCTTCTGATCGTTTATGCCCTAAATAGAGGACAGGACTGGCAACAAAAACAGAGGAGTACGTCCCTACAAGAACGCCTATAAGTAAGGTTATCGTAAAATTTCTATTTACTTCACCGCCAAATAACATGAGAATAATCACTGCAACAAGAGTGGTAAGAGACGTTATCAATGTACGGCTAAGACAGTCGTTAATGCTGTGGTCTATAACACCCGCAAAACCTTCTCGTCGTGTTACATGCAAATTCTCTCGGATTCTATCGAAGACCACAATAGTATCATTTAGGGAGTATCCCACAATAGCCAGTAACCCAGCAACAACAGCCAAGGTTATTTCTATATCAAGGAAAGATAAAAGTCCCATAGTAATAAGTACGTCATGGAACAGTGCAACTACAGCAGCTAAACCGTAAAGAAATCGATGAAAACGCCAAGCCATATAAGCAAGAATGAGTAACAAAGCTACTATAACTGCATTCACAGCAGCACTACTTAATTCTTCTCCAATGCGAGGACCAACTTTCTCTTGTCGACGAATCCAATCTACTTCCGAAATATTCTCTGAGAATTTTGTGCTCAGAGCATCCATGACACCCTCGGCAACAGAAGTTCCCTCTTCACTCTCGCTAATTCTGATCAGTACATCATTCGGTGAACCGAATTGTTTGATCTCATTGTTTCTGAGATCAATGGTTTCGTCGCCAACCTGCACCTGATTTAATGCCCCACGTACTTGTTCTAGACGCAAAGGGGGATCAAAATGCAATTCCAGTAAAGTGCCACCGGCAAAATCTATACCTGGACGTAACCCGTTGATACCTACAACTGAAATTAAGCCTAAACCCAGAACTATACCAGAAACTATAAATCCATATACCCTTTTGCCCAAGAAACCTATATTTAACCCAGACAAAAATCCTATTGGTCCAATACTGAGAGACTGTTTTTTAGAAGTGCGCGTCAATAAATCAAATACAGTGCGAGTTACAAAGAAAGCAGTGAACAAACTCGAGACAATACCAATACATAGAGTAAGAGCAAATCCTCGAATCGGACCGGTACCGAATTGATACAAAACTATTCCAACAAGAAAAGTAGTAACATTCGCATCCAGTATTGCGGACAGGGCATTGTTGTAACCACTTTCAATCGCTGCTCGAACGGTCTTACCTCCACGTAATTCCTCGCGTATTCTTTCAAAGATCAAAACGTTAGCATCAACAGCCATCCCAATGGTCAAGATTATACCAGCTATACCAGGGAGGGTAAGCGTAGCGTGAAAGCCTGCAAGCACAGCCATTATGAACATCATATTCAAGATCAAAGCCAAATCAGCAACTATACCCGCTACTCGGTAATAAAGGAGCATAAAGATCGCAATTATCACCATGCTATATAACGCAGCAGTCTTACCTTGCTCGATAGAATCACGGCCAAGAGATGGTCCAACAGTCCTGTCTTCTATTATCTCTACCTCAGCAGGCAAAGCTCCTGCTCGAAGGACAATAGCTAAATCTTTTGCTTCTTCTTGATCTCCACTCCCTGTTATTATTCCTCTTCCTCCCGGTATTTTGCTTTGTATATTCGGAGCCGAGTATACAGCATTATCCAACACGATCGCCATCCGATCACCGATATGAGCACCAGTAAGCCTTTCAAATAAATCGACGCCATCGTCTGTTGTTGCAAAATTTACAATTGGCTGGCCTAAGTTCTGAAGATCCTGCCCCGACGAAACGTAGGCATCTTGCAACATATCGCCCGTCATTTCGGCACGAGTCCGGACCAAGTAAAGCATGTAATACTGATTTCCTTCAGGTCCTTCTGGCTTGCTCGAAAACAAAAATTCTACATCACCTGGCAATACAGTCCGAGCTTCGCTACTCGAAATAATCTTTTTGACGGCCATGACGTCGCGTGAAGACACTGCTATATCGCCAGTAGCTAACGGCACAATCATTGAAGCTAGGTTACGGACACCGTCGTTATTTACCTCAATGCTTTCTGCCTCGAACAGACTGCTTACATCCTCTTCAGGATCCGAAAAAGATGAGGAAAGACTGTCTTCTTGAGTATCAGTCAAGGAATCAATTCGCTGTATCAAACGATTCCTTTCAGCTTCAGGCTCCAGCAGTTGAAATTCTAGCAAAGCAGTCTGTCCGACTAAACCTTTGGCTCTTTGAACATCCTGCACTCCCGGTAATTCAATAATGATCCGGTTTTCACCTTGGCGCTGAATAGTCGGCTCCGCTACACCAAACTGATCAACACGATTTCTGATAATTTCCTGTGCACGAGCGACAGCGTCTGCTGCTTCTTCGGCATCCATACCTTGTGTCTTGACTTCAAGAACGAGGTGGATTCCACCTTGCAAATCTAAGCCCAGGTTGAGAGACTTTTTCTTCAAATCAGATAATTTAGCCGGAGACGATAGTTCCATTGCCTCGCGTTGCTCATGAGACATCTCATAAAATTGAAAACTTGGAACCAAATAATACGTTGCAGCAGCTATTAGACCTAATATCAGCAAAATCCTACTATTGCGTTTCATAACCTATCCTTGAGACATCTTGTTTATTTAGCAAGAATATAAAAAAGTGTTCCAAAAAAAAATGGTGTAGACACCTAAAATAGGTCGCTAATCAACAATGCGAAAGCGTCCACGTAAACCGGAGGTCGATTTGACACGGTAATCTTGTTGCGTTCCGGTAAAAACTAATGCCTCCACATCAGGAAGACTTTCAACGAAATGAATCCCTTTTTCTTCACCTAAGACAAAAACAGCTGTTGCCAAAATATCAGCATCCATTGTATTCTGGGCCCAAACGGTAGTACTCATCGTCGGAGTTGAAGGCCAGCCAGTACGCGGATCTAAAATATGATGATATCGACGATCATCTAATAGAAAATATTGCTGATAATCACCAGATGTTGCTATTGCTTCTAAGCCTAAATCATCAACCTCTATAAATGAACCTGGCTTCCGTGGATGCTGTACAGCAATCCTCCACGAAGTTCCGTCAGGCTTCTTACCCCAATAACGGATGTCTCCTCCCGCTTCAATGAGACCATTCTCTATTCCGGCTGCTCGTAATTTGCTGATCGCATGATCAACAGCATATCCTTTAGCTGCACCACCCAAATCAATGAGCAAGCCTTCAATATTTACGCGAGCCTTTTGGCTTTTTAATTCTAAGCGCTCGAAATCGACAAACGAAACCGAAGCATTAATTTTACTCTCTTCTGGAATACTTTCTCTTCCCTGAAAATTCCATACTGAAGTCAGAGAGCCAATCGTTGGATCATATGCCCCGTTAGTTTTACGAGCCCAATACTTTGCTCTTTGCAAAACTTCAAACGTTTCTTTGGAACAGTTAACCCATTCTCTAGGATTATTAGAAATACGCGAGATTTCAGATAGATCTTTATAACTGCTCATTAAAGAATCGACTAAAATAAAAGATCTAAAAGCTATTTCGGCGAACTTTTCAAGCTCTGTTTGTGAATTATGGAGTTTAATAGACACTACTGTTTCAAAAACAATACGGTCTTCTCGAAAAAGCGTGGACGTATCCTGATCAGAATAAAGCCACAATACAGCAAACAATGTTGTAGCTGCAAAAAGAACATTTTTCAAGTGCACTCTCAAGCCAGACAAAATTAACTTTTTCGTTCTACAACCAATTCAACCGCTAACTCCAGAGCCTCTCTTGCAGGCGTTTCTGGTAGAATCTCCAGACATTTGAGCGCCTGGGAGCTATACTCTCGTGCCGTTGCTTCGGCTGCATTAACCCCCGAAAATTCTTCAACGAAAGTCACAATCTGTTCCCATTCCACCTCACTTTTTTCCGTTTCATTGAGTAAGTTTTTCACTTCATGTCTATATTCCGATGGAGCCCGTTGTAATGCACGAATAAGTGGCAATGTTATTTTTCCGTCGCGCAAATCATGCCCTACTGGTTTACCCATTGTCACAGAATCACCCGTATAATCTAAGATATCGTCTGCAATTTGAAATGCCGCCCCGAGCAATTCCCCATATTTTCGCATAGAGGCAATCACCGATTCATCAGCTTTAGAAAAAATTGGCCCCAGACACACCGAAGCTGAAATGAGAGACGCTGTTTTATCGTTCACCATAGAAAAATAGGAAGATTCTCGAACATCGCGTTGTTCACCTATTTGGATTTCAAAAATCTCACCAACACTCAAACGCTGCGTAGCCGTTGATACGACGGACAGTGCGTGTAAATCACCAATCTCAACGAGAATATTTAACGCCTTAGCAAGCAAAAAATCACCCATTAGTACTGCGACTTGCCCACTCCATCTCTCATTTATTGACTCTGATCCACGCCTTATTTTAGCAGAATCAACTACATCGTCGTGAACCATAGTTGCAGCATGAATCATTTCCACAGCTACCGCGGCATCAATAATATCATCTTTGTCGTCTAGCTGAACAGCTTTTGCACTCAGTAAAGCCAATACTGGTCGCAAACGCTTCCCTTTCAGCTTAGACATGTAACGAGCAATGTCATCAACCAGATCAACGTCGGCTGAAAGAGCAACATCTAAACTATTTTCGAAGTGTTCAAGTTCCGTTTGAACCAAAAAATCAAATGACGTCATTATTATTGTCTCAGGTTCGTTAACCTATAGGAAAAAACAAACCAATACAGTCAGAAAACTCCGCTTCTATTTCCCTTGACGCAAGACCTGCGCTATATTGGCAAATAAAATTAAATATTTAACCTGTAAGAGAGTATATGAAAATAACAGACGTGCAAACATATCTTGTGGATGCCGGATGGCCTCAGCATAACAGATTGACCAACAAAGAGGAAAAGGGCGGTTGGTCTGCGCGAAATTGGCTCTTTGTAAAAATCTCTACAGATGATGGGATTTATGGTATCGGCGAAGCATCCGGTTGGCCTCGCGTCGTCGAAACTGCAATCAAAGACCTCATACCACTATTGATTAATGAAAACCCCTTTCATGTCGAACGAATTTGGCACAAAATGCTCGCGTCCATCATGGGACATGGAATGACAGGCGTTGTCGGTGGCGGTGCAATAAGTGGAATAGAAATGGCATTATGGGACCTAAAGGGCAAGGCTTTAGGACAGCCTGTATGGAATCTTTTTGGAGGAAAAATGAGAGATGAGATTCGTGTGTACGGGCATGCTAATTCCAAAGAACAAGCTAGATCACTTGTAGATCATGGTTACAGCGCAATCAAAACTGGTGGAACGCAAAATGTAGTCAAAAACGTAAAATCTATTCGCCAAGAAGTAGGGAAAAATATTGACTTGATGGTCGATGTACATGGTCCACCATGGCTCAATACGCGTGATGCAATTGCGCTTGGTAAACGCCTCGAGGAATACGACCTTCTATTTTACGAGGATCCCGTCGCGCCAGAAAACATAGAGGCAATCTCGCGTGTATCAAAGGGAGTCAATTTACCAATAGCTGCGGGAGAACGTCATGCAACAATTTGGGGCGTTCGTGAACTTATAGAGCGGGAAATAATCGATGTCGTGCAACCGGACACTGGACGTGCTGGCGGATTAATGCAAATGAAAAAAATGGCGGCATTAGCTGAAGCACATTATTGTACCGTGGCGCCACACGATGGATCGCTCGGTCCAGTAGCGGAAATGGCAGCTGTGCATATAATGGCCACCATCCCAAATTTCTTAATTTTAGAACATTTAGCCAATGATGTTCCGCAACGCTACAGTATAATGACTGGCCAACCCGAAATTATCAAAGGATTCATAGTCGTACCAGATGCCCCTGGGTTAGGAATAGATTTAGTTGAAGAAGAAATGAGTAAATACCCTTCGAAGGGAAATTCAAGCCATCCTGATCCAACCTACGGATTTCAATATATATCGACCAAAAATGGTCGTGCAAGCTGGCTCAGTGGAGAGGAAAAGAACGAGACAGAATACAAAGCAGGTCAGGTATTTTAGAACAAACTGGTAAACATCGAATTTAGGCGTGGCAGAAAGATGAAAATTCCTGCAATTGAATTAAAAGGTTAGAACTTCATAATGCTACTACAGTTATCATTTATCCTTGTGGGTGGAATTGCTCTTTGGCTTGGGGCTAATGGCCTCGTCGACGGCGCCACGCGTCTTGCAAAGCGATTAGGCTTGTCAGATCTTGTCATAGGCTTGACAATCGTAGCGATCGGAACTTCGGCTCCTGAATTTGCAGTTACATTAACAGCAGCAATAGATGGGAAATCGGCTGTTTCGCTCGGTAATATAGTCGGTTCCAACATTTTCAATATCAGCATTATATTGGGCGGAGTAGCCTTGTTCGGCTCCATCCAAACAGAACGTCAACTTGTTTACCGAGATACACCTATTCTATTGTTGGCCTCCTTAATACTTATCGGTTTCACCTATGACAATCTAATATCGCGATGGGAGGGGGCTTTATTTGTCGCGGCACTTTCTCTCTACGTCTACCAAACACTTAAAAACGCTCAGCAATTAGATAAGACTGAAGAAATAAGGTCTCGTCAATGGAAACTTACCGACGCAATCAAACTGATAGGAGGTTTGGTCTCTGTTATTTTAGGTGCCCAGTTACTCGTAGATAATGCCGTAGCTATTGCCCAGCATTTCGGTCTGTCCGAATGGCTTATTGGTGTAACTATTGTGGCAATTGGCACGTCACTCCCCGAATTAGCTACTTCTGCTGCGGCTGCTGTTCGCGGAAACTTGAGCCTATCTGCAGGTAACTTAGTAGGTAGCGACCTGTTTAATGTTTTGGGTGTTATTGGTATCACAGCACTTATAAACCCATTAGCGACAAATAGCGAATCACGATTCGACCTTACTCTGATGTCAACTAATATCGCAATCGTTTTACTTTTTTTAAGAATAGGCTGGAGATTACGAAGTTTTGAGGGAATTATCTTGATCACTCTAGGTCTAGTGCGGTGGGGGTTAAATTGGATATGAGTAGGCTATAAAACGAGATCAATTTAATTTTGTAATTGCTCTGTAGTGAAAAGAGCTTAGTTTCAACACAACGCACTCAGATTTAAAATGCCTTTTAAAAAAAACAAATCTCGGGTTTTCCTTAGGTGGACCCAGAATTGAATCACCGAGAAGTCATATAGTTTTGGACAACGTGGAAGCTATACCCAAGGACCTTAAACCCGAACTGATGAAAGCACTCGGTTCGGGCGAATTGCTAATTATTCTACTCTCAGCAGATATTAGATCTGATGGAAACTACGGAAACAGTTGGTTCGTCCTAACAGACGAGCGGATACTGGTTTTCCAACCAGAAAAAGACCAACCAAAAAAATTCACAATAAAACAAATTAGCCTTGAAGATATCGGACGCGTATATGTCCGAAATTATGTCGGGTGCGGTGCTCTTCTTGTCGACTTAAAGGAGGAAACCGAAGAAGTAATTCGATTTTCCCTTAGCGCTTATTTCAAATTTTCTAGCATCCCCCAAGCGATAGAAGCTGCAACAGATATCGATGAACAGGAATTTGAAGACGTTGTTGACGAAGACACCGATTCTGTCAGCATCGTCGATCATTGTAAAAAATGCGGATTAGCACTGCGTAAGGGAAGTACTACTTGCCCTAACTGCCTTCAAAAAACTGAGACTTTTTGGAGACTCTTCTCTTATATCAAACCCTATAAAGCTCGCGCTCTGCTAGGTTTTTCGCTAACTATAGCCATGACAGTAATCACTTTATTGCCACCACAATTAAACCTTATTCTCATCGACGACGTAATTTTGCCCACCACTGCTCCATATATGCAGACAGTTAATGATATACCGCAACAAGTTCTAACGCCAAACGATCCTCAGCAAGTACCTAAAAGAGCAACTGACCTTTTAGTTTGGATTATTATAGGCCTTATCGGCACTAATATTATCGGTGCTCTGGCTGGCGCAGCGCGCGTTAATGTTCTCGGATGGCTTGGTCAACACGTTGTTTACGACATACAAATGCAACTATTCAAACATCTTCAACACTTATCTCTCAATTTTTACAGCGCGCTGAGTACGGGTCGAATTATGACGCGTGTTACTAGTGATACTGAGCGAATGCGTTTATTCATCACATCCGGTTTCCAAGACATAATAATAAACATACTGACTCTTATCGGAATATTTTTACTAATGTTGTCGATGAACTGGCAACTGACCCTTCTGGCAATGATTCCGATTCCATTTATGATTCTTTTCACTATCGTATATCGCACACGTATTCACTGGATTTTCCATCGTATCTGGCGACGTATCTCCACCTTAAACAATATGTTGGCGGATACAATACCAGGGGTAAAAGTCGTCAAGGCTTTTGCCCAAGAAAACCGTGAATTTCAACGTTTCAACGAAAAAAACACTGATCTTCGAGAATCTCAAATGGCTTCCATTCACATGAGAGCCATTTTTCTGCCAACCATATCTTTCACAATATCCTTGGGATCAATTATCCTTTGGTGGTTCGGCGGACATCAAGTCTTGTCCAATACTCTCACACTTGGAGAGTTGCAGGCTTTTATAACGTATATGATGATGTTCTACGCTCCTGTACGAGCTCTATGCACGCTAACTGAGCAACTAGAAAGTGCCGCCACAACTGCTGAACGTGTTTTTGAAATTTTAGATACTCAAGCCGAAATTGAAGACTCTGATGACGCGATAGACCCTGGCAAATTAGAAGGTTCTGTAGAATTCAGAAATGTATCCTTCACCTATGACGGCGCTGCAAGGGTACTTGACAGAGTAAACTTCAGCGTCAGATCTGGAGAAATGATTGGTATTGTGGGACATTCTGGATCTGGAAAATCTACGATGGTAAATCTTATTTCTCGTTTTTATGACGCAAGCGAAGGGCAAGTTTTAGTTGACGGCAAACCAATAACGACTTTAAAACAACAAAGCTTGCGAAATCAAATTGGTGTAGTGTTACAGGAACCTCTATTATTCCAGGGCTCTATTGCAAAAAATATTTCATATGGTTATCCCGAAGCGTCAAAAGAGCAAATAATTGAAGCTGCTCGCGCAGCTAATGCCCATCGCTTTATCATGAATTTTCCAGATGGCTATGATACTCAAGTTGGCGAAAGAGGCGGGCGCCTATCGGGTGGAGAACGACAGCGAATTTCGATTGCACGAGCACTTATAGGAAACCCACGGATACTAATCTTAGACGAAGCAACGGCTTCAGTCGATACCCAAACTGAATTCGAAATTCAGGAAGCACTTGAGAGATTAGTATCCGGACGAACCACTTTTGCAATTGCACATCGTTTGTCAACTCTCAAAAATGCAGATCGGTTAATCGTTTTAGATCGCGGGCGTATTGCTGAGGTTGGTACACACGATGCTCTGTTAGCCCAAGATGAAGGTGTTTACAAGAAATTAGTCAGTATGCAAACAGAAATGGCTAAAGTGAGAGCAATCTAATTGAGCAAAAAGGTAAAAAATATTCCTGCCGGATCATATCTTCTCGATAGTAAACAATTGAGATTTAGCCGATCCACGCGTGGTAACTTAATCATGCATCTTGATAACGAAACTTATAGTGGAATAAAAATTCGTCGAGCTTTTCCATTAGAAGTTGGAACAGACTATATCGGCTTTTTTGATACCGATGGTAACGAAATTGGCCTGCTTACGACATTGTCTTCGCTTGATCAAAATAGTGTAGAAGAGTTGGAAAAGGAATTGGGGAAAATTTACTTCCAGCCACAAATCACTGCGTTCAATCGCTTAGATGAAGAATTTGGGGTTTTGCGTGGTGAAATAGAAACAACGAGAGGTACTAGGTTACTTGAAATTCGCGGATACCGTACAAACGTAAGAATACTCTCAAATAACAGAGCGATTGTAGTCGATGTTGATGGTAATCGTTATTTAATCGAGGACTGGCCCTCATTGCCACAACGAATCCGCGAAATCTTAGGTTTATAAAGAAACTGAATTTTATTTGTAAATATTATTCACATCACGTAATATGCGCCTCTTTATTGAAATATGACAAGATTTTCAAACAGAGATCTTCTAGTAGAATATCACGCCTTTCTCTTTCTGCCATTCCTCCAGAGACAATTAAATCTGCATGGGATTGAGTCGGCTTGTTGTACTTAAGATGTTGCCACCGAACAGATTCTAAATAGTAGTCGACTATCTCATCAAAATCTTCGATGTTTTTCATGTTCCTTCGTATCCGCCTAATGATCCGTTCGTCATCATCAACATCTACATAAATCTTCAAATCCATTAAATCTCGAAGTTCCTCAAACCAGAGAACTGTGATTCCTTCGATTATCAAAATATCTGAACTACATCGTGCTAAATTCTTACAAGTAGAAACCATCTCATTCTGTTCGTAAGAATGAGGCTCGTTATACGATGGTTTAAACCCTTTATTAACAGTGGAATAGTAATGAGGCATTTCGGTGGAGGTTTTAAAAAATTTATCCTGACCGATAACTGTTACCAACAGATCAGACCATCGTTCGCATAAATTTTTAGCTATAGTTGTTTTGCCCGACCCACTACCACCAGCTATACCGATAACGAAAGGCTTCGAACCGTTGTATATGCGATACTTTGCTATAGACCGATCAATACTTTTAGAATACAAAGAATCCCTATACATTTTCACCTCTGAGATCATAATTATTGCTCTTATTTTTAAACACTAAAATATGCTGGATATTTTCAAAATACTGATTAAGCCACGCACCAAAAGTCTTCCGTTTCAGAAAACTTCCAACGTTTTAATCTTTCACGGATAATTTCTCGAGCACCTCGGGAAGCAACAGCTATTAGTAGTATGGGAAGCTCTAATTCGTTCCAATTCGACAACAAATCATCCGGACCGATAATAGGAACACCATATAAAAATGATCCTATTTTTTTGGGCGTTACATCAACAAAACAATTTGGCGTGTGACCATTGCGTATCAGATGCTTGGAAAGACGACGACCCGTTTTCCCTGCACCCCATACAATCAAACTTTTTGATTGTAATAACGGCCCATGGCAAAGATAATAAGCTTTCGCTCGAAGAAAATTTTCCACAGAATACCGAGAGGCATTGTGAGTAATCCGATTTTTATGCTCTCTCCAATAAAACAAAACTTCTTGGATTTTTTCAAACCGTTTGCCTGCCTGAGCATAACGCAACCAAAGATCATAATCCTCCGGCCATCCACGATCATGATAACCATCGAAACTTTTTAATTCGTGGCGACGCATCATAGCTGTAGGATTCGCAATAGGACTTTCGATAAAACGCTCCCGATAAATATCAGAATGCGTGGTAAGTCCATTTAACCATTTCTCATAAATCTTCATACCCTCCCCAACCTGACCCTCACGAGAAAACATTTCGACCAAACAAGTTACAACACTCACATCTGGAAAATTATCTAAAATGGCAACTTGCTTTCGTAGTCTATCTACATGCATATAGTCGTCGGCATCCATCCGAGCCACATAATATCCGCGACAAAACTGCAGACCCAAATTAGGAGCCTCAACAATCCCATGGTGTTCCGAAGGTATTGGTTTGAATCGACTATCTTTTTTTGCCCATTCCTTCAGTATTGCCAGAGAATCATCCGTAGATCCGTCATCTACAGCAATTACTTCAAAAGATACCATGCTCTGGATTGCAATGCTTTCTAGTGTTTCATTTAAAAAACCAGCGGCATTATATACCGGAAGCAAGATTGATACGCGTGGCTCAGGGTTTTCCATAACCCTCCAATTATAACATTTTCATAATTATCAGAAACATCTATTGCCGAAGTTAGCATAAATTGCTTACTTGTCCGCCATGTTACATTTAAAATCTAATTCTGAAATAGAAAAAATCCGAGACGCCGGTCGCATAGCTGCCGAAGCAATGTTACGCGTAAAAGAAACAGTTAAAGTTGGATGTACGACTGACGAATTAGACAGCGTCGCGGCTAAATTCATAAAAAGCCAAGGGGCTAAAGCAAGTGCATTAAATTACCGAGGTTATCCAAAAAGTATTTGCGTATCCACAAACAACGAAATAGTCCATGGTATTCCGGGGCCACGAATACTTTTGAACGGTGATATCATTTCTGTCGATATTGCCGTTAAAAAAGACGGATTCCATGGTGACATGAATGTAACTATGCCGGTAGGTCAAGTCGATAATGAAGCAACACGTTTAGTCGACGCAACCTTCACCTGCCTGGAGTTAGGCATAGCCAAAAGTTCTCCTAATAATCGCTTGGGCGATATAGGACATTCTATCCAACACTATGCAGAAAAATGCGGTTATTCAGTAGTCCGTGAATATTGTGGACATGGTATTGGACGTGAATTCCACGAAGAGCCACAACTTTTACACTATGGTTCCGCTGATACTGGACGGCGACTGCAAATTGGCATGGTATTCACTATCGAACCTATGATAAATTTCGGAGATAAGGGAACAAAATTATTAGACGACAATTGGACGGCAGTAACGGCCGACGGGAACTTATCTGCACAATTTGAACATACCGTAGCGGTAACCTCTAACGGGCCAGATGTTCTCACCCGTTTTGATGATTTACCGTTCTGACTATTGCTCCGACGTAAACTGTCACTATATTAGGTTTACAAATTATAGTTTTTAGATAGTGTCTTGCGTTCACTTCAATTCGATAAGCAACTTAGGAGAGCAATAATGGCAGAGAAAAAACGAGGTAATGAACGTGGAGAAGACGATGCTACTGATTTTTCTTTTGATCCAGGTTCACAGGTCGAACTTGAAGTGGAAGAAACATGCTGTGTAACTGGTGAACCAGTTAGTGCCGGTTTCTGTCGTTTCCCAGACTATAAAAGCCAGACCCTAATGGTAATGTCAAAACAAAGCATGATTAAACATTTACGAAATGGTACCTCAATAGAAAAATTTAAAGAAGTCCTTGTAAAACGTCATGGCAAACGTATTTTGGAAGAATACTATTCGAACTATTAACCAAATACTCAAATGATCGTAATCAAAATAGCGCCTTCAAATGAAGGCGCTATTTTGATTACGAAACGTTAAGATACCGCGAAACTGATTTACAATAGGCTTTCTATTTCTTCCTTTAGAATACCGTAGGGATCTAAGCCATTTTTTCCTCGAGGAACACCTACGTGTTTTGAACGCATCTTACCATGACGATCAAAAATAAATGTCATTGGCACGGCAAGAGATTGCATTTGATCGCCAACAATCTTTCTAACCATTTCACCATTTCCATCCAGTAATATGGGGTAGTTTATTTCGTAACGTTTTATAAATTTTTCCAACATTTTTTTAACTTTTTCATTGGAGCCTTGATCAAGAGAAACTCCAATTATAGCAAGTTTTTCAAGGTCGTATTCTGATCTGAGTTTTACTAAATCGGGAATCTCATACCGACATGGCCCACACCAAGTTGCCCAAAAATTCAGTAACACAATTTTATCTTTAAAATCAGTTAAATCTATAAGTTTACCGTCAGAATCAATAACCTCCTGATAATCAATCGGCGGAAAAACTGAACCTCCAGATTCAGCGATCTTATCAGAACTTTGACCATCAGGCTTACAACTCGCAACTAAGCTACAAAATGTAAGTAATGAAACCAGTAATTTAGTGTATATACACATAATTTCTCTCTGTGAGTCGATTTGTCATCATCTATCCAACCACCACTTATCTCCTCCTCCTACTTCAGGTGAAGGCACATGACGTGAGAACCATACATTTTCTACTCCAATTAAAATACCCAAACCTTCAATCAACTCATCACAAGGATTTACTTTTAAGGATTTGGAGCGAATAAAGGCATCAGGACTATTATCCCCAGCTATTTGCATAACAAACTCAGAATTCCCTGAATGCTTCACACACAGATTTTTGATGTCGTCAATCAACGTATTTTCAAGTTTTTTTGAAATCAACTTAACATTTACTGCCTTAATCTTTTCGTTTCTCACTTTTTCAAGAGGCGTGATACTTTTCGTGTGAACACTGGTACGGCCATTTCGTTCGCTTACATGACCTTCCGCGAGTATGACTGACCCCTCGTCCAAATAGGATTCAAACTGAGAAAAAGCTTCCGACCATATAGCAAGGTCAGCTTTATCTCCCCGCAGATCTTCTAATGTAACAAATGCAAAAGCTTTCCCCTTCTTATCGAACAATTTGCGTTTTTGCACCACCAATCCACCGACACAAATAGTGCTCCCATCTGATTGCTCTTCAATTTCACATAAGGGTTTTGCAAAAATCATCAAATCTCGTTCAAAAGGTTTCAACGGATGGCTCGACACATAAAAACCTAATAGCTCGCGTTCTCTCGACAATTTTTCACGTTCATCCCATTCTTCTATGTTGGGTAAATTAAATTCAAAAAAACTACTCCCACCAGAATCTGCAGAATCTCCAAAAAGACCTAACTGACCTTTTGCCTCAGCATTCTGAGCATTCTGTGCAATCTTAAGAGCTTTGTCGAGCCCTTCCATTTTTTGCGCTCGATAACCTGGAAAAGAATCTAGAGCGCCTGAGGATATAAGACTCTCTAACACTCTTCGATTAACTAACTTCAGGTCGATACGCAAACAGAAATCAGCCAAATTTGAGAATGGTCCTTCCTCAGTCCTTACTTTGACAATACTTTCAACTGCTCCTTCTCCCACATTCTTGATCGCGGCCATCCCATAACGTATCCCAGATTCTGCAGGTGTAAAATAAAGATTACTCTCGTTGATATCTGGCGGTAGTACTGGAAGATCCATGCGACGGCAGTCATCTAAAAGAATAGTAAGCCGATCTGTATTATTTCGGTCATTCGTCAAACTTGCAGCCATGTATTCTTCAGGATAATTCGCCTTTAAAAACGCGTTTTTATAAGCAACTTCCGAATAGCTAGCCGCATGGGACTTGTTAAAGGCATAACCAGCGAACACTTCGATGTCAGCAAACAGTTTCTTTGCAATTTTTTCCTCTACGTTCTTAGTTACACAACCACTTATAAAATCTTTTTTTATTTTCACCATTTCTTCTGGGACTTTCTTACCCATTGCTTTTCTTAAAATATCGGCTTGCCCTAAACTAAACCCCGCTACATCGCGGGCTATTCTCATCACCTGTTCTTGGTAAACCATGATCCCATAGGTAGATTGAAGAATTGGCTCCAGTAAAGGATGATCATAAACCACTTCTTCCTGACCTTGTTTACGATCGATAAACATTGGGATGTTCTCCATTGGACCTGGTCTATATAACGCATTCATCGCAATGATATCTTCTAGATTGTCCGGGCGAAGCTTACTCAGATAATCTCGCATGGGAGGAGATTCAAATTGAAAAACACCGATGGTCTGACCACTTCCAAAAAGTTCGAATGTGGCCTCATCGTCCCATGGAATTGTCTTGAGATCAAAACTTGGCTGATGTAATCGTATCAAACGCTCAGCCTCATCCATCAACGAAAGTTCCTTGAGGCCAAGAAAATCCATCTTTAAAAGCCCTACTTCTTCGCATGTGGGGCCATCGAATTGCGTCGTAATCCGGCCATCCTTGGGAGCTCGGTACAAAGGAACAAAATCCGTCAAATCAGAGGGCGCTATAATCACCGCACACGCATGCACGGAAGCGTGACGTGCTAGTCCTTCCAAACGACGCGAATAATCAATCAGTCTGCCTCGTTCATCACTTGCAGTAGACATTTCTTGCAATTCCGGAACACGCTCAATGGCCTTATCAACTGTCATTTTCAATTCGGTCGGTATTAACTTTGCAATGCGGTCGACCTCACCATATGGCATACCAATAACGCGTCCTACGTCACGTACAACTGCCTTTGCTCCCATCGTCCCAAATGTGATAACCTGAGAAACCCGATTCTCTCCATACTTCTCCACGACATAGTTAAGCACCTTATCTCGATCAACATCAGCAAAATCGATATCGATATCCGGCATACTAATGCGTTCAGGATTTAAAAATCTTTCGAATAGCAAATCGTACTTGATTGGATCGGTATCTGTGACGCCCAAACAGTAAGACACTAAACTTCCCGATGCGGAGCCTCTTCCTGGCCCTACAGAGATCTTATTCTCGCGTGCATAATTAACAACATCCCAAACTATTAAGAAGTAGCCAGCAAACCCCATTTTTGTGATAATATCTAATTCGTACTCCAATCGATCTTTAACAATCTGATCTATCTGTTCGTATCGCCGCACTAATCCATCACGCGCTAATTTAATCAAATATTTTTCACTAGTTTCGTAACTTTCAGGTATTGGAAAGTTTGGCAAATGCATCTTCTTAAATTCCAACTCTAATTCACATTTTTCAGCTATTTCTAAAGTACGCTCTATCGAATTGGGCAAATCTTTAAATAAAGTCTGCATTTCTTCAGGAGATTTCATGTAAAGTCCCTCAGGATAACACATTCTATTATCATCCGAAATATCTTTACCTGTCTGAATACAAATCAAAGCATCATGAGCCGCGTGATCGTCAGCACTCAGGAAATGGAAATCATTAGTTGCGACTAGTGGCACACCAAGCTTTTTGTGGAAATGCAGTAAACCTTCATTGACTTTAGTCTCTATTTCAATTCCATGCCTTTGTATTTCCAAATAATAATCA
>MDTG01032031.1_pt1 | contig 22547 bp, 20 predicted proteins | sample 811421 | NCBI WGS metagenome assembly MDTG01 (sample SAMN05326645, study PRJNA326480) | marine metagenome | isolation source: seawater | place: Pacific Ocean: South East | collected 2011
CCATCCCTTCGGCGCCGGCTTTCACGCCGCCGGGCCGCTGCTCGTCGCAGCCCGGCTCGATTTCGTGGATGCCGACACGCCGGCCTTCGCCGAGCGCCTGGCCGCGTTCGACGGCACCAGCCTCTCCGCCTCGGACGTCGACAGGGGGGCCGCGACCATCGCGACGGATTTCCGCCAGGACCGGGACGGGCTCACGCGCCTGCTGGTTGGCGCGCGCGACCTCACCGATGTCCAGGCGGGCGCACTGGTGCAACGGCTGCTGGAACTGGAAACCTACCGCACCTTCGCCATGCTCGGCCTGGCCGAGGCGAACCGGCAATCGCCCAGCGTTTCGAGCATCGAGGCCACGCTCCTCTCGCTCACCGAACGGATGCGCCAGAGCGAGGGGCTGGAGGCAAACCGCGCGCTGCTGACCGACCTGACCCGCCTCGCCGGCGACCTGGAAGCGGGCGCTGCCCGGAGCGCCTACCGTTTCGGCGCCAGCCGCGCCTACTACCAGATCGTGCGCCAGCGGCTGGAGACCATCGGCGAGACCTCGCGCCAGGGCCACTTCACCTTCACCCAGTTCCTCTCCCGCCGTCTCGCGCCGGCCATGCGCACCTGCGAGACGCTGGAGGAACGCCAGGCGAACCTGTCACGCAAGCTGGCCCGGGCCGCGACGCTGCTCAGGACGCGCGTGGACGTGGAGCTGCAGGAACAGGCACGCGGGCAGCTTGAAGCCATGAACCGACGCGCGCGGCTGCAACTGCGGCTGCAGCAGACGGTGGAGGGGCTCTCCGTCGCCGCCGTGAGCTACTATGTCGTGGGGCTGATCGCCTATCTGGCCAAGGGCGCGAAGGCGGGGCCGCTGAAGGGCCTCCTTCCGGGACCGGAAACGCTGACCGCCCTTGCCGTGCCGGTGGTGCTCGTCGTCGTCTTCCTCACGGTCCGCCGCATCCGCAGGCATCACGGCGAGGCGGACGGCGAAGGCTGAGCAAGCCCCTCTCCGGGAACGAAAAGGCCGGGCACGAGGCCCGGCCTGCAAACCATGACGGGACACGACGGCCGGGGGCCGCGCGTGTCCCTTGCGTCACTTCGCGGTGCCGTCCGCGTTGAACTGCTCGAGATAGGCGATCACGTCGTCGCGCTCGGACTCCTTGCGCAGGCCGGCGAAGGCCATCTTGGTGCCCTTCACGACATTGCGCGGCTTCTCCAGATAGGAATGCAGCAGTTCGTCGGTCCACTCCGGGTGTTCCTCGCCGAACGACGTCATCGCCTTGGAGTACTTGTAGTCCTCAACGCTGGCGACCTTGCGGCCGACGATCCCGTTGAGCTCGGGCCCGACCTTGTTCTTCGCGCCCTCTCCGACGGCGTGGCAGGCGGCGCACTTCCTGAAGACCTTCTCGCCCTTGGCCGCGTCGCCGTCGGCCATCGCCTGGCCCGCGGTGAGCGCAACGGCGGCGGCGCCGACCAGCATCATCACTCGATTCATCATTCTGTCTCCCGATGTCCTGGGCTCTCCCGGTGGCCGCTCGTCGCCACCTTGTTTCGCAATCCCGGACACTAACACGTTGATGCGCGGCGTCACCCCGAGATGGCACTTTGTCGCAGGACCGCACGTGTCGCTCACGTCGCGGCCGCCCGCCCTCCCGCGCCCAGAAGGTTCGCGTCGAGCCCCTCGTCCCAATAGGGGGACGGCCCGTAGAGATCGGCCAGGAAGTCGATCAGGACCCGCACCTTGGCGGGCAGGAACCGGCGGCTGGGATAGACCGCGAACAGGCCGACATCCTTGGAGGCGCGGTAGTCGGGAAGCACCAGCGCCAGCTTGCCGGCGCGCAGCTCCGGCCCCACGTCCCAGGTGGACCGCAGCGCGATGCCGAGCCCGGACAGGACCGCCTCGCGCACCACCTCGCTGGAGTTGGTGCGGATCGGTCCGCCCGTGCGCACGAGCCGCACGCCATCGGGCCCCTCCAGCCGCCACACCTCCTGCTGGGTGGTGGACAGGCAGACATGGTTCGTCTCGAGATCCGCGATGGAGCCCGGCGCGCCGGCGCGCTCCAGATAGGAGGGGGCCGCGCACAGGACACGGTGCACGGGCGCGAGACGGCGCGCGACGAGGCTCGAATCCTCCAGCTCCGCGATGCGGATCGCCAGGTCGTAGCCCTCGCCGACGATGTCGACCAACGCGTCGGTCAGGTCCAGATTGCAGGCAAGCTCGGGGTGGGCCTCAAGGAACGACGACAGGTGCGGCGCGATGTGCATCCGGCCGAAGGACGTGGGGGCGCTGACCTTGAGCGTGCCGCGCGCGACCGCCGAACGCCGCGAGACGAACGCCTCCGCCTCCTCGACCGAAGCGAGAATCGCAACGACGCGCTCGTAGTAGCCCTGCCCCGCCTCGGTCAGCGCGAGCTGGCGGGTCGTGCGCTGGAGAAGGCGCGTGCCGAGACTGTCCTCGAGGCGGCGCAGGCGCTTGGAGACGACGGCGGGAGACAGCCCCATCTCGCGCCCGGCGGCCGACATGCTGCCGGCCCCGACCACGCGGGCGAAAATCTCCATGTCGGGAAAGCTGCTCATTTTCAACGTCCCGGAGTTTATTCTTGTCCACTTTAGACTATTTTACCGATACGCATCCCCTGCCAGACTGGATGACGTAGCTTTCAGGATCGCGCCGCCCGGCAGGGTGCCGCGCGGAGGGAGGAACCTGCCATGACAGGCATCGCCATGCCCGCGCCGGACGCGGACGTGATCGCGCGGCGCGCCGACATCGTCAAGGCGCTCAGGGCCATCGTGCCGGGCGAGGGCGTGATCGACACCGAGGTCGAGATGCGCGCCTACGAGACGGATGCGCTCACCGCCTATCGCCAGCTCCCGCTCGTGGTCGTGCTGCCCGAAACGGTGGAGCAGGTCTCGAAGGTGCTGCGCTATTGCCACGAGAACGAGGTGAAGGTGGTTCCGCGCGGCGCCGGAACCTCGCTGTCCGGCGGAGCGCTGCCCGTTGGCGACGGCGTGCTGCTGTCGATGATGAAGTTCAACCAGGTGCTCGACATCGACGTGGCCAACCGCGCGGCGGTGGTGCAGCCCGGCGTCACCAACCTCGGCATCACCCGCGCCGTGGAGCATCTGGGCTTCTATTACGCGCCCGATCCCTCGTCCCAGATCGCCTGTTCGATCGGCGGCAACATCGCCGAGAACTCCGGCGGCGTGCACTGCCTGAAATACGGTCTCACAACCAACAACGTGCTGGGCCTGGAGATGGTGCTCGTCACGGGCGAGGTCATCCGGCTGGGCGGCAAGCACCTCGACAGCGAGGGCTACGACCTGCTGGCGCTCATGACCGGATCGGAAGGGCTTCTGGGGGTCGTCACCGAGGTGACCGTGCGCATGCTGCAGAAGCCGGAAACGGCACGCGCGGCGCTGATCGGCTTTCCCACCAGCGAGGATGGCGGGCGCTGCGTTGCCGACATCATCGGCGCCGGCATCATTCCCGGCGGCATGGAGATGATGGACGAACTGGCCATCAACGCGGCCGAGGACTTCGTCAACGCGGGCTATCCGCGCGAGGCCGGCGCGCTGCTCATCGTCGAATTGGACGGACCGGAGGCGGAGGTCGACCACCTGCTCGCGAGCATCGAGGCCATCGCCGCCGACAACAAGGCGACGTCGGTGCGCGTCTCCACCAGCGAGGAGGAGCGGCTAAACTTCTGGGCCGGCCGCAAGGCTGCCTTCCCGGCGGTGGGACGCATCTCTCCCGACTACCTGTGCATGGACGGAACGATCCCGCGCAAGGCGCTGCCGCAGGTGCTCACGCGGATGCGCGAACTGGGCGAGAAGCACGGACTGCGCTGCGCCAACGTCTTCCACGCCGGTGACGGCAACCTGCATCCGCTCATCCTCTACGACGCCAACAAGCCCGGCGAGCTGGAGGCCGCGGAAGCCTTCGGCGCGGACATCCTGCGGCTTTGCGTCGAGTTCGGCGGCGTGCTGACCGGCGAGCACGGGGTCGGCATCGAGAAGCGCGACCTCATGCCGGAGATGTTCTCCGAGGACGACCTCAAGCAGCAGCAGCGGGTGAAATGCGCCTTCGATCCGGCGCAGCTCCTCAATCCGGGCAAGGTGTTTCCGGTGCTGCACCGCTGCGCCGAGCTCGGACGCATGCACGTCCACAAGGGGCAGCTTCCCTTTCCCGACATTCCGCGCTTCTGACCCTCGCATCAGCAGGACACGCCGATCACGATGGCCGACACCTTCAAGCCCCGCCACCCCGAGGAGGCACGCGACGCCGTGCTCTGGGCCATGGCAGAAGACCAACCTCTCGAGATCCTGGGCACCGGCTCCAGGCGCGCTCTCGGACGCCCCGTGCAGGCCGCGCATGTGCTGGATCTCTCCGGCCTGTCCGGCATCGAGCTCTACGAGCCGGCCGAACTGGTGATGACCGCGCTTGCGGGAACGCCGATGGCCGAGATCGAGGCAGCCCTTGCGGACAAGAACCAGGAACTCGCCTTCGACCCCATCGACTACGGGCCGCTGCTCGGCCAGCCGGCGGGAGAAGGCACCGTCGGCGGCGTGGTCGCCGCCAATTTCGCGGGCTCCAAGCGGCTGAAGTTCGGCGCCGCGCGCGACCATATTCTCGGGCTCGAGGCGGTGTCGGGACGCGGCGAGATCTTCAAGTCCGGCGGACGCGTGGTGAAGAACGTCACCGGCTACGACCTGCCGCGCGCGCTCACGGGCTCCTGGGGCACGCTCGCCGTCTCCACGCGCATCACGCTCAAGGTGCAGCCGCGCGCGGAAACCGAAGCGACGCTGGTCGTTTCCGGCCTCGGCGATGCCGCCGCCGTGGAGGCCATGTGTTCGGCCATGGGGTCGTCGGCGGAGGTTTCCGCCGCTGCTCACCTGCCGGACCCCGTCGCCGCACGGCTGGCGGCTGAGGGACACGCACTGTCCGGCCCGGCAACCCTGTTGCGCCTCGAAGGCTTCGGCCCGTCCGTCGACTATCGTTTCGCGCTGCTGGAAAAGCGGCTCGGCGGTGCCGGGCGGATCACGCGGCTTGACGTCGACGCCTCGCGCGCGCTGTGGCAGGCGGTGCGGGACGTGCTTCCCTTTACCGGCACATCGGGCCTGGTCTGGCGCGTCTCGGTGGCGCCCGCCGCCGGCGCCCGTTTCGTGGAGACGCTCCGCGAAACGCTTGCGGGCGAGGTCTATTACGACTGGTCGGGCGGGCTCGTCTGGCTGGCGGTCGAGGGCGATGACCCGCGTGCCGACGAGGTGCGTGCGGCGGTGACGGCGGCGGGCGGCGGTCACGCCACGCTGGTGCGCGCACCGGCGCCCATGCGTGCCTCGGTGCCGGTGTTCCACCCCCAGCCCGCGCCCCTTGCGGCCCTCAACGCGCGCATCAAGGCGCAGTTCGACCCCAAGGGGATCCTCAATCCGGGCCGGATGGGAGCCTGAGCCGATGCAGACCAATTTCTCGATCCATCAGCTTGCCGACCCGAATGTGGCCGAGGCCGAGTCGATCCTGCGCAAATGCGTGCATTGCGGCTTCTGCACGGCCACCTGCCCGACGTTCGCGCTGCTTGGCGACGAACTCGACAGCCCGCGCGGGCGCATCTACCTCATCAAGGACATGCTCGAGAACGACCGGCCGGCGGACGCGCGCACGGTCAAGCACATCGACCGCTGCCTGTCCTGCCTGTCCTGCATGACCACCTGCCCCTCCGGCGTGCACTACATGCATCTGGTCGATCATGCGCGCGCCCATATCGAGGAGACCTACAAGCGCCCCCTCGCCGACCGGCTGACCCGCAGACTGCTGGCCTTCGTGCTTCCCAGGCCGGCGCGCTTCCGCGCCTCCCTCATGGCGGCCTTCTACGCCCGGCCGCTCGCGCCGCTGTTCAAGGCGATCGGCGGCCCGCTGAAGCCGCTCGGCGCCATGCTCTCGCTTGCGCCCACCCGCGCGCCCGAGCGTGCGCGCTACGCCGCGCCGGCGACCCATGCGCCCGATAGCGGCACGACAACGGGCCGCGTGGCGCTGCTTTCGGGCTGCGCCCAGCCGGTGCTCAAGCCCGGCATCAACGATGCGACCATCGCGCTGCTCACGCGCCTCGGCATCGAGGTGGTGCTGCCTAAGGGCGAAGGCTGCTGCGGCGCGCTGGTGCACCACATGGGCCGCGAGGCGGATGCGCTTGCCGACGCCAAGCGGAACGTGGACGTGTGGACGCGCGAGATCGAGACCAAGGGTCTCGACGCCATCCTCATCACCGCCTCGGGCTGCGGCACGACGATCAAGGACTATGGCTTCATGCTGCGCGAGGATCCGGCCTATGCGGACAAGGCCGCCCGGGTCTCGGGCCTCGCCAAGGACGTGACGGAATACCTGGCGACACTCGACCTCGGCGAGCCGGCGGTGCGCCCGGAGCTGACGGTCGCCTATCACTCGGCCTGCTCCATGCAGCACGGACAGAAGATCACGACCCTGCCCAAGCAGCTCCTCACGGCGGCCGGCTTCACCGTGCGCGACGTGCCCGAGGGGCACCTGTGCTGCGGATCGGCGGGCACCTACAACATCCTGCAGCCGGAGCTGGCAAAGCGCCTGCGCGACCGCAAGGTCGCCAACATCGAGAAGACGACCCCCGACCTGATCGCCACCGGCAACATCGGCTGCATGACGCAGATCGGCGGCGGCACGGACCTGCCGATCGTGCATACGGCCGAGCTTCTCGACTGGGCCTACGGCGGCCCCATGCCCTCCGCCCTTTCGGAACGCCACGCCGGAGCGGCGTGACGCGACAGGCGGCAGGCCGCACAAGACCACGAAAAAAGCCCCCGCACCTGACCGGCGCGGGGGCTTTCGTTCTTTCACACCATCGCTCGGCGGGTCGTCAGATGACGCGCACCGAGGTGCCCACGCCGACGCGGCCGTAGAGATCGATCACGTCCTCGTTGCGCATCCGGATGCAGCCCGAGGAAACCGCCTTGCCGATGGTCCAGGGCTCGTTGGAACCGTGAATGCGGTAGAGCGTCGACCCGAGGTAGAGCGCGCGCGCGCCGAGCGGGTTCTTCGGACCGCCGGGCATGAACGCCGGCAGACCCGGCTGACGCTTGCGCATCTCCGCCGGCGGACGCCAGTCCGGCCACTCCGCCTTGCGCGTGACCTTGTGGGTGCCGGCCCACTCGAAGCCGGGACGGCCCACGCCGACGCCGTAGCGGCGGGCAAAGCCGTTCTTCTCCACCAGATAGAGATAGCGGGCGTTGGTATCGATGACGATCGTGCCGGGCCTCTCGCCGCCGTTCCAGGAAACGGTGGTCGGCAGGAAACGCGGATCGATCCGCCGCGCCACGCTCTGGCGACGGGGCTTGCCCGGCGCGGCAAGGCGCGGCGTCGTGGCATAGACGGCCTGCCGCCGGGTCTGCGTGCGCGGCTGCAGCAGCGGACGCTGGGACACCTGCGGACGCACCGCACGACGCTCGGGCCGAAGCTGGAGCACCCAGGGCTCGGTCAGATCGGGGGACAACATAAGCGGCGGCGCTCCGGCGCCGCGGCTGCCGGCGGAAGCCGGAGTGATCGCGCCCGCCAGACCGGCGGCCAGCGCGAGGACAAGAAACGCTCTTTTTCGCATCGACGTACTCGCAACCTGTTTCGTCGAACGGGACTGACACGCATCCCTCCCCGGTTGACGAAAGATGGACGCGAAGGAAGAGCCTAGGCAGGCTCCGGCAGGATTTCGTAAACCCTTCCGCCCGGGACGAGGGAATCTGGTCGCGTGGTTAGCGCGCGGTTTCCAAAGCTGGTGAAGAAAGCGTGAACGGGCGCGCGGGAAGCGGTCTAATGCACCAGCGGACGCACGGTGCGCACGATCGAGGGCAGCATGGGGCGCACCACGTCGGGCCGCATCCCCGGCTTGATGCGCGAATCATACAGCATGTTCAGCAGCATCCGGTCGAAGGACGTGAAGCGGCTGTGCCGGGACTTGTCGTTGAAGACCGAGTGGGAGAGCGACGGGTCGTCGTTCATGGGGCCGAGCCCCTGGAGGATCTCCTCCACCATGCAGCGGCGGAACAGGAAATCGCCCTCGTCCGAGACGATCACCGCCGCCGACTGGGAAATGCCGGAGCTGTCCGACACCACGCGCACCATGCAGCGACCCGGCGCATCGGCGCGCGAGTCCTTGTAGATCGAGCGCCGGACGACATCCGTGTACTGGTCCCGGTCGACCACATAGACGTGGAAGTTCGCCTCCGCCGGGTTGGCGACGATCGCCGTCGAGAGACCGCGCACGCTGCTGCCCAGTGTCTCGATGAAGCGATAGACCATGGGCTTGCGGTTCTTGCGGGCGAGGTTGTGCACGTGGAAACGCACCGGGCCGACGTATTTCTTCACCAGATAGGGCTGCCAGCTCCACGAACGGTATTCGAGCCCGAACACGGTCTTCATGAAGCCGTCGATCAGCTCCTCGGTGGAGAAGGTGTAGGACGCGGCCCGCGTCTCGCGCGCGAGCGGGAACGACAGCGCGACGGCGACAAGGAAAACGAACAGGAGGGGGAGAACTCGGCGCACTTTTGTTCGACGTCCTGGCACTTCTTCAACCCAGCGGCCCCGCCTCATCGAGCCGGAACCCCCTGATTTCCCTGCCGGAGCGGCCCGGCATCCCGGCCCTGAACGCGTATGTTCCAGGCCGGGCAAGCATATAGAACCGGACTGCCGGGAGGAACGACAAAATCATCTGCGCGACAGGTCCGCAACAGGAACAATTCCTTAAATCTCGCAAGCTATAGATTGTCGCGACCAAACGAGAACCTCCAGGCCAGCCACCGGGGAGACGGACACGATCATGACGGCAACTAAACGAGCTTTCCGAGCCGAGAGCCTTTTGCAGAAGGCTCAGGTTGCCGGCGCGCCCGAGGGAGCCGCCTCTAGGGCGCAGCATCAGGAGCTGATGGCCGAGATCGCCTCCATCAAGGACCTGATCCGTCCGGTCGAGGACATCAGCGACCAGATGCTGTCCAAGTTCCGCAAGGAGCTGGGCGAGGCCGCGAAGCTGAAGTCCGAGCTGGATTCGATCTACGAGGCGATCGCCAAGACCAAGCACGAGATCGCCACGCTGCACAGCACCACCAGTGCCGACAGCCGCGACATGAGCCGCGTCACCAACGAGCTCGACGCCGTCGTTCACGGCACCGAGGGCGCGACGGAGACGATTCTCTCCTCGGCCGAGTACATCGACGAGACCGCCAACACCCTGAGCGCGCGCCTTGCCGGTCAGGACGCCGAACTGGCCAACGACATCCAGGAAAAGGTCCTGCACATCTTCGAGGCGTGCAACTTCCAGGACCTTACCGGCCAGCGCATCACCAAGGTCATCAACACGCTGCGGTTCATCGAGGACCGCATCATCAAGATGATGGACATCTGGGGCGGCATCGAGAGTTTCCAGACCATCGAGCCGGACACCATGCCCACGCGCGAAGGCGACGCGAGCCTGCTCAACGGCCCCTCGCTCGAGACGGACGAGGGCGTGGCGAGCCAGGACGACATCGACGCGCTGTTCGCCTGAGGCCCGTCCCCGGAACACGCCAACCGCAGCTTTTGCCGATTCCGCCTTCCCGCCACGCGTGAGGCGCACACGAGAACGTGCTGATGCGCGCGTGCGCGCCCGGTGATACATTCATCGCAAAGAATGTGACCGGGAGGGATCCATGCTGAACCGCAGACAATTCGCCACCGCCTCGCTGGCGGCGGGGGCCGCCACCGCCCTTGGCATGGCGCCGGGGCGCGCGGCGACGCTCGGCGACGACGGGCTCTACAAGCAGGACTGGTTTCTCGACAGCTTCCTCGACATGGGCGACGACCTCGCCGAGGCCCATGCGGCCGGGAAGCATTTCGTGGTGATGTTCGAGCAGGCCGGCTGTCCCTTCTGCCGCCAGACGCACGAGGTGAACCTCACGCGCGAGGACTATGTGCCCTGGCTGAAGGAGAACTTCACCTTCGTTCAGCTCGACCTGTTCGGCGCCCGCGAAACGACCGATTTCGACGGCGAGGCGCTGGAGGAGCGCGCGCTGGGGCGCAAGTGGCTGGTCAACTTCACGCCGACCATCGTGTTCTTCCCCGCAGATCCGGCCGCCGTCGCGGGCAAGGACGGACACAGCGCCGAGATCGCCCGCATCCAGGGCTATCTCCCGCCCTTCTATTTCTACCATTTCTTCGAATGGGTGCGCTCCGGTGCCCATGCCGAGGAAGGGTTCCAGCGGTATTCCAACGCGAAGCTGGAGGAGATGCGGGCGAAGGGCCAGACGCGCGAGACCTGGCGGCGGGGCTGAACGGCAGGAGACGCCGGAATGACCTTGCAGAACCGGGTCTCCCCCGATGGCGAGATCCACGCGGATCCCATGCGCGGCATGTTCATGGGCAACCGTGGCGGACGTTTCCACGACCCGCACACCCGCGAACTCGCTCGTGCGCGCTGGCGTTCGCGTGCCTGGATCTGCTGCCGGACCGCCTTTCGCGACAGCCACCGGCAGGTGATGGGCCAGGGCTACACGGAACTCTTCTTCCTGGACGAGGTGAGCGCCCTTGCCGCCGGTCACAGGCCCTGCTTCGAATGCAGGCGGACCGAGGCGCGCGCCTTCCAGGCGGCCTGGGCGAGGGCCGGGCTTTCCCCCGACATGCCCCGCGCCGGCGGGATGGATGCGGTTCTCGACGCCGAGCGGCGGTGCGGGCGTGCCAAGCGCGTTCACCCCATGGCGTTCGAAGCGCTCCCCGACGGCGCGATGTTTCGATCGGGCGAAGACGTGCTGGTGAAGAACGCCGGGCGCTTGCTCCGCTGGGGTTTTGCGGGATACCGCGAGGTTCGCGAACTCAGCCTTTCGGGAAGCGTCGACGTGCTGACCCCGCCAGCCGTCGTGCGTGTGCTTGGCGCCGGGTACCGCCCCGTCTGGCATGAAAGCGCGCACACCTGACGGGTGACCGATCAGCGCCGCGCACCGGGACCCATCAAAAATCGGAACTGGTCGCCTGAAACGGCATCGGCTATGCCGTTCGCGGCCCGCAGGCCTTTCGACCGTGGAACCCGCCATTTCCCGGCCTTTCGCATCAGGATCGTGACATGACTTCCCTCGGCGACACCGCTCCCCTTCGCGACGAGGCCGGCCTCGACGCGGGCGACCTGGGGCTCTACGGCCTGACCGTGCTTGCCTGGGGGTTCTCCTGGTACGCGATCAAGCTCCAGGTCGGCAGCGTCCCGCCGGAGGTCTCGGTGTTCTGGCGTTTCGTGCTAGCGGCCGCCGTCACCATGGGCTGGGCCATGCTGCGCGGGGCACGGCTGCGGTTCGCGCCGAAGACCCACCTGCGCTTCGCCGCTCTCGGCGCACTGATCTTCTCCACCAACTTCACCCTGTTCTACTACGGCGGGGCAACGGTTCCCTCGGGGCTTTTGTCGGTGGTGTTCTCTCTCACCGCCGTCTTCAACATCCTGCTGGCCTTCCTGATCTTCGGGCAGAGAATCAGCCGCCGGGTAATGGGTGGCGCGGCCCTCGGCTTCATCGGCGTGGCGCTGCTGTTTCGCCCGCAGATCATGGGCACCGGCGCGGCCTTTGACGCCCAGGCCTTCATCGGCCTCGGCTTCTGCATCGCGGGCACGCTGTCCTTCTGCTTCGGCAGCATGGTTTCCGCCTCCAACCAGAGGATCGGCATCCCGGTCCTGTCCGCCAGCGCCTGGGGCATGACCTATGGCGCGCTGCTGCTGGGCGCCTTCTCGCTCGCGCGCGGTCACTCCTTCGCCGTGCCGATGACGCTGCCCTATCTGGGCGGGCTGGCCTATCTGGCCATCGTCGCCTCGGTGATCGCCTTCGCCTGCTACCTCACGCTGATCGGGCGGATCGGTTCCGCGCGGGCGGGCTATTCCACGGTCATGTTCCCGGTCGTGGCGCTGCTCGTCTCGACGGTGATGGAAGGCTTCGAATGGGGACCGGGGGCGCTCGCCGGGCTTGGCTGCGTGCTCGCGGGCAACCTGCTGGTGCTGCGCCGGACCCGCAGCCGACCGGCACCCGAGACGGGCTAAAGGTCACGCCTCACCGTCTCCCGAGCGACCGGACGGCGGATCACTCCGCCGCCATGAGCTCCGTGCTCACATTGCCGATCGCGGCGCGAATATGCGCGCAAAGCGCGTCATGCACCGGGTCCGTGGCACTCGCGGCGCGCAGGAGCGTGATGTCGCAGGGCGGCAACGCGGGAAAGCCGTCGCTCTCGCCCAGAATCCGCATTCCGGAGCGGATCGCACTTTCGGGCAGCACGGCAACCGCCAGCCCGGCCTGGACCGCGCCGATGAGGGCTGCCGCACTGGATGATGTATAGGAGATACAATAGGGGCGGTTGATGCGGTCAAGCAGCGTCGTGGCATCGCGCCGCCACGAACAGGTGGTCGGCCCGAGCGCCAGGCGCACGGTCTCCTCGCAATGGATGCACAGATTGGCCGGCGCCACCCAGTGCAGCGGCTCGCGCCGGATCACCTCGCCGGGCAATCGCACGCAATCGCCCGAGGTCACGATGGCGATGTCGAGATCGCCGCGTTCCACCATCTGGCCGGTGAAGATCGAGCCCTGGCACTGCACCGAGGTTTCTATGGCCGGGTTGAGGCGGGCGAAGGCCGCGAGAACCTGGGGCAGCAACCGCTCCGCATAATCGTCGGGAAGCCCCAGGCGCACACGCCCGACAATGCTGGCCTCGCTGAAGGCGCTCATGGTCTCGTCGTTCAGCCGGATCATCCGCTGGGCGTATTCGACGAGCCGGTGGCCGTCTTCCGAAAGCCGCGACTGACGTCCGTCCTTGACGAAGATCGGGCGTTCGATGCGCTCCTCGAGCCGTTTCATCTGCATGGAGACGGCGGACTGGGTCTTGTTCACCGCATCCGCTGCCTTGGTGAAGCTGCCGAGCTCCGCAATGGCGAGAAAGGTTCTCAACTGGTCGATGTCCAGGGCATGGGCCATGCCGGCCTCCTGCTTCCTTCAGGGCCTGCGCGCCACCGGAGACCGGCAAGCGCCTCACGTCACCCCGCGATGGCGCGGTTTTCGGCGACTTTCGACCAATACATCACAATACCGTATGGGTTTCCATAAAAAACATTCGTTTGTTAAATGCGTACCTGATCGATAGATATCATCATACGAAAGACGTAGGGAGCAATACCGCCTTCCCTGCCCAACCAAAAGGTCCAGTGGGACCGGAAAGGAGAGTGCCGCCATGACCCAGGTCGTCACACCCGCGAGTGCAAGATCCAACCGCGCCGTCGCCGCGTCGCTCTTCGCCGGCCTGTCGGGTCTTGCGAGCCTCCTCGTCGAGGCCTTCGAACGCCGTCGCAAGCGTCGCGAGATCGCCGAACTGCTGACCTACGACGACTTCATGCTCGCGGACATGGGAATCACCCGCGACGACGTCGCCTCATCCCTGATGTCGGGCGATTTCTCTGATCCCAGCTCCCGGCTCTGCCACCTGCGCAACGAGCGCTCCGGCACCACACTCGCCCAGCGTCGCCGGCGCCGCGCCTGAGCCATCCCATTCGCGCCGGGTGGAGACCTGCCCGGCGCACCAGAGGCCCTGTCGGCCCCTCGCCGACACACCTGGCCCGCCTCTTCGGAGGCGGGCTTTTTTTATTCGGGGTTTGGTTTCAGAAGGAAACGCGCCCGGATCAGGTCTTGCGGGTGCCGCGATCAGCCCGGTCGAACAGGGTCTCGAAGTGGCGCACCTGACTTTCCTGGATGTTGCGGCCAAGCTCGAGCCACCCTTCCACGAGACCGGCGCCCGCCCGTTCCTCGCCATCGCCCGGGGACGTCTCGGCGGATGCCTGTTCGCTCGCCTGGCCGGCCTCTTCCGGCTCCGTAGCCTCGTCCTGAGAGGCGGGCGGCTGGAACAGCCCCATGTAGCCGTCCCAGAACGAACGCACGGCGTCCGTGTAGGGAGCCATCATGCGCATGGGATTGGGCACGGGCTTCGGACGGCCACGGGCATAGCCGGCCAGGAAGGCGTCGAGAAGATCGCGCGCCGGCCCGAACGTGAACTGGCGCGCGACCTGCCCCAGTGCCAGCGTCGCGGCGACGGGCATCATGGTCTCGACGCCGGGAAGCTCCAGCCCGGTCTGCTCGGCCACATGACGGGCAATCCTGCGGCGGACGTCCTCGGGACCGAAGACGAAGGCAAGCGGCTCGCCGACGAAGTTTTGCGGCGGCGCAGAGGCAGCGCGTCCGGGGCCCGGCATCAGTGCCATGAGCGCCTCGAAGCCCGACGGAGTGGATCCGAAATGGCGAATTCCGGCGAGGGCCGCAGGCATCAGCGCCTCGGCCGCCTTGCGGATCTCCACCTCGCTCCAGCCGAACTGGCGCTGCATCGCCTCGCTGACCGAAGCGGGATCGAAGGCGGTGAAACGGGGAAATTCGTCCGACATCCCGGGCCCTTTTCTGCCTGCTGACGCCGTATCATCGACCTTCACGCAGGCCGGGTCAAACCCGCGCTTGCGCGCGGATGCCGGCAAGCAAGCGCGCGACGGCCCAAGGGGCCCGCCGCGCGCCGGACGCTCGTCCTCAGTAGGCGTAATCCTTGAAGACACGCGAAAGATCGCCGCCCCATGCACCCTCGTAGCGGGCGAGCATGACATCGGCCGGGCTCATGCCGCTGGCAAGCGTCTCCTCGACGGCCGCCAGATGCACGCGCTCGTCCTGACCGCCGTCGTTGAGGCGGGCGCGGCGCTTGAGGCCTTCGCGCGACAAGGCCACCATGTCCCTGGCAAGGTCGAGAACCGTGCGGTTGCGGAAGCGCGTGGCAAGCCCCTCGCGCGGGACATCGTTGCGCAGGCCATCACGCTCTTCCTGCGTCCAGTCGCGCACCATCTCCTCCGCCTGCTCAAGCATGCCCTGGTCGTAGAGCAGGCCGACCCAGAGCGCGGGCAGCGCGCAGATCCGCCGCCACGGACCGCCGTCCGCGCCACGCATCTCGAGGTACTTCTTGAGGCGCACGTCCGGGAACAGCGTCGACAGGTGGTTGTTCCAGTCGCCGATGGTGGGCAGGCCGTCGGGCACCGTGTCCTTCAAGGCGCCGTTCATGAAGGCGCGGAAGGTGGTGCCGGTGACATCGTAATAGGTCGAGCCGCGCTTGACGAAATACATCGGAACGTCGAGCGCCCACTCCACGTAGGCTTCGAAGCCGAAGCCCGGATCGAAGGCGATCGGCAGGTTGCCCGAGCGGTTGTTGTCCGTGTCCTTCCAGACTTCCGCGCGGAAGGACCGGAAGCCGTTCGGCTTGCCCTCCGTGAAGGGCGAGTTGGCGAAAATGGCGGTGGCGACCGGCTGGAGCGCCAGGCTCACCTGCATCTTGCGCCGCATGTCGGCCTCGCTCGAGAAATCCAGGTTCACCTGGATGGTCGAGGTGCGGAACATCATGTCCAGGCCCAGCGTGCCGACCTTGGGCATGTAGCGCGCCATGATCTGGTAGCGCGACTTGGGCATCACCGGAACCTCTTCCCGGCTCCAGTTCGGCGTCATGCCGAGGCCGAGGAAACCGATGCCCAGCGGCTCGGCCACCTCGCGCACCTGCGCGAGGTGGCAGTTGGTCTCGCGGCAGGTCTGGTGAAGGTTCTCCAGCGGCGCGCCGGAGAGCTCGAACTGTCCGCCGGGCTCGATGGAGATCGCTCCACCGCCGACGGGATCGGCCAGGCCGATGATGAGCCCGTTGTCCTCGATGCGCTCCCAGCCAAGGAGCTTCTCCATGCCGGTCAGGACGGCCTCGATGCCGCGCGGACCCTCATAGGGAATCGGGGAGTTGTCGGAGAGATTGAAGCCGAACTTCTCGTGCTCGGTGCCAATGCGGAAATCGCTCTCCGGCTTGCACCCCGCCTCGAGGGTCGCGGCAAGTTCAGACACCCCGGATACGGGGGTGGTATCGATGGTATCGCGGGCCATGAGAACAGGTTCCTTCGCGGTGTTGGCGCGCACCTTACTCAGGCGGTCCGGTCAAAACAAACGCGTTTTTTTGTGATGATAGATCAAGGTTTCGGGCTTGATCGCATGGCGAATCCCGCCAAGCGACCGTCGTTCTAGCGCCAGTCGCCAAGCACCGCCTGCACCACCGCGAGCGCGGCAACCGCCGCCGTGTCGGCGCGCAGAACGCGCGGACCCAGCGGCACCGGCGTGACAAAAGGAAGCGCCCTGAGGCGCGCGCGCTCCTCTTCCGAGAAGCCGCCCTCGGGCCCGATGAGAACCGCGAGCGGCCCGCGCTCCAGTGCCTGAAGCGGGTCCAGCGGGTTCTGGCCCGCCTCCCCCTCGTCGCAAAAGATCAGCCGGCGACCGGGCTCGTTCTCCTCCCAGCCGGCGAGCACGGCCTCGAGCGGCACCGGATCGCCGATCTCCGGCACGGAAAGAACGCCGCACTGCTCGCACGCCTCCACCGCGTTGGCGCGGGCGCGCTCCAGGTTCAGCCGGTTCGTCTGGGTGTGCTGCGTGAGGACGGGCGCCAGCCGCCCGGCGCCCATCTCCACCGCCTTCTGGATCATGTAGTCCAGCCGGGCATGCTTGAGCGGGGCGAAGAGATAGAGCAGGTCCGGCAGTGGCGCCTGCGCACGGGTCTCCCCGACCGGCACCAGGCTCGCCGCCTTGCGCCCCTCGACGGCGATGCGCGCGCGCCATTCACCGTCGCGGCCGTTGAAGACCAGAACCTCGTCGTCCGACTTGAGCCGCAGGACGTTCAGCAGGTAGTTGGCCTGGGCGCGATCGAGGGCGATCGGGGTGTCCCTGCTGATCGCCGCGTCGAGAAACAGGCGCTGCATTCGGAATTCGTAGCGGGGCATGGGGTCCTTTCCGCGCATGAGCGGGACGCACGCGCCACCGGGTAAACCAGCAGGCGGCTGTCGACAAGCCCGCAGCGGGCCTTGACGCGGCCGGCCGCGTGGGCTCCCCTTCCGCGACACGCCCCTGATCCCCTGCGCGAGGAAGCGAACGCCTTGAGCGAGACCAGCAACATCGCCGAATACTCGGTGTCGGAACTCTCCGGCGCGATCAAGCGCACGATGGAGGACACCTTCGGCTTCGTGCGCGTGCGCGGTGAACTGGGGCGCATCTCCCGGCCGGCGTCGGGACACATCTATCTCGACCTGAAGGACGCCCAGTCGGTGCTGGCGGGCGTCATCTGGCGCGGCAATGCCTCTCGGCTGAAAATCCAGCCCGAACAGGGTCTCGAGGTGATCGCCACCGGCAAGATCACTACCTTCCCGGGGCAGTCCAAGTACCAGATGGTGATCGACTCCATCGAGCCCGCCGGCGTCGGCGCGCTCATGGCTCTGCTGGAGGAACGGCGCAAGAAGCTAGCCGCCGAGGGACTCTTCGCCGAAAGCGCGAAGCGTCCGCTGCCCTATCTGCCGCGCGTCATCGGTGTCGTCACCTCTCCCACCGGCGCGGTGATCCGCGATATCCTCCACCGGATCTCGGACCGGTTTCCGCTGCATGTCCTCGTCTGGCCCGTTCGGGTGCAGGGCGAAACCTCCGCGCGCGAGGTGGCGAACGGCATCGCCGGGTTCAACCGGCTGGAGCCGGGCGGGGCGATCCCGCGCCCGGACCTGATCATCGTGGCGCGCGGCGGCGGCTCGCTTGAGGATCTTTGGGGGTTCAACGAGGAAGTTGTCGTCAGGGCCGCCGCGGCCTCCGGGATCCCGCTGGTCTCCGCCGTCGGCCACGAGACCGACTGGACCCTGATCGATCTTGCCGCCGACCTGCGCGCGCCGACCCCGACGGGCGCGGCGGAAATCGCCGTTCCCGTACGTGGTGAGCTTCTGGCCAGCGTCGACGATCTCAAGCGCCGCCAGATCGCCGGGCTGCTGCGCTATGTCAGCGCGCGACGAACGGAACTGCGCGCGGCCGCCGCCGCCCTGCCCTCTCCGCGCGACCTTCTCGCGCTGCCGCGCCAGCGCCTCGACACCTACGGCGAACGCCTTGCCCCGGCGCTGCGCTCCAGCCTGCGCGACCGGCGCTCGCGCCAGCAGGCCGCCGCCCAGCGCCTGTCGCCACACATGCTGGCCAGGAGCGTCTTGATCGCCCGCGAGCGCCTCGACGGGCTTTCGGCGCGAGCGACCCGCGCCCATGCCAACCGTCTGGCACGTGAACGCGCCCGGCTCGATTCGACGGCAAAGCTGCTCGACAGCCTGTCCTACAAGAACGTTCTGGCGCGCGGTTACGCACTGGTGCGCGACGATGCGGGCACCCCGGTGCGCTCCGCCGGCCAGGTGGCGCCAGGAGCCCGTCTTGCCATCGAGTTCGGCGACGACACGCGGCTCGACGCGCTGGCCGTGTCGGACGGCGCCGCCCCGCCGACGGTCAGGAAGCCGCGCAAGACCAGGCCCAAAGCCACGGCAACGCCGAAGGACCAGGGCTCGCTGTTCTAGGGCGTGGACAGGGAATTGCCCCCGCGCGCTCTTGCCGAGCCGCAAGAACGGCATGCAACGCAGCCAGTGACCCGAGAACATCGCGCCAGACGTTTCATGCCGCGTTGCCGTCATCCCGGGCAAGGGCTGGAAGCCCGCGACCCCGGACCCATTGGCAACCCCGGCCAGCGCCGAAATACAGGGCAACCGCGCGCCTCTCGCAAGCAGTTACGGAAATGAGCTGTGAGGCGGTGGTCTGCGCCGGGACTTCGGCTCAGGAGGGCTCACGAGCAGCGGAGAATTGTTGGTGGGGCCGGCACATGGCGCGCCGGCCCTGGACCATCACATGATCGACGGCAGGAAGGTCACGATCGCCGGGAAGGCAACCAGCCCCGCGATGGTCAGGATGTCGGCGACGAAGAACGGCGTGCAGCCCCGGAACACCTCCTGCACGGGGATGTCCTCGCGAACGCCCGCCACCACGAAGCAGTTCAGGCCGATGGGTGGCGTTATGAGACAAAGCTCCGCCATCTTCACCACCAGGATGCCGAACCAGATCGCGCAAAGCTCGCCCGACATGCCGAAGGTGCTGTCGACGGCCGAAACGCCTTCGCCTCCGTTGAGCGCCATGACGGCCGGATAGACGACCGGAAGCGTCAGGATTAGCATGCCGATGGCGTCCATGAACATGCCCAGCACCGCGTAGGCGCACAGGATGAGCACGAGCACCAGCCAGGGCGAGAACTCCAGCGACACCACGAAATCGCGGAACGCCTCGGGAAGCTGGGCGAAGCCGAGGAAACGGACGTAGACCAGCACGCCCCAGATGAGCGTGAAGATCATGACCGTCAGCTTCGCGGTTTCGTGCAGGGCCTGCCAGAGCTGCTTGCCCCGCATTCCGTTGACGAAGGCGGAGATCAGCACGACGAAGGCACCCAGCGCTCCCGCTTCCGTCGGCGTCGCGTAGCCGAAATAGAGCGAGCCGAAGATGATCACCACCACCGCGACGATCGGCAGGGTCCCCGGAATCGAGGCAAAACGCTGGCTCCAGGTGAAGCCGCGCACCGGGGGAGCGTCCCCCTTCCACATGGCCATGCCGACGATGATCGCGACGTAGACAACGGCGGAAAAGATGCCCGGCAGGAAGCCTGCGATCAGCAGCTTGGCGACCGACTGCTCCACCAGGATCGCGTAGATGACCAGGATCGCCGAGGGCGGGATGAGGGAGGCCAGCGTGCCGCCGGCGGCCACGACCGCCGAGGAGAGCCGCTTGGAGTAGCCCACCGCCAGCATCTCGGGAATCGCGACGCGGGCGAAGACGGCCGCCGTGGCGACCGAGGCACCGGAAACGGCGGCGAAGCCCGCGGTGGCGAAGACCGTGCCCACGGCCATGCCCCCCGGCAGCCAGCCGAGCCAGCGCTTTGCCGCCTCGAAGAGCTGCCGCGTGAACCCCGCGTAGAAGGCCAGGAAGCCGATCAGGATGAAGGTCGGCAGCACCGACAGCGAATAAGTCACCGATTTCGAATGCGGAATGGTGCCCGCCATCTTGATCGCCACGACCACACCACGCTCGAAACCGAGCTTCTGGGTGAAAATCGCGATCAGGCCGACGACGCCGACGAAGGCCGCGGCAAAGGCGACGCGCATTCCAAGAACGACCAGGACCAGCAGAACGCCGGACATGATCAGGCCGATTTCAAAAGGGGTCATCCGCGTGCTCCTCCCGTGTTGCCGGGTTTGCCGCCGGATGTGTCACTGCCGTTTCCGTCCTCCTCGTCACCGTCGAAGGTTTCCTCGATCTCGTGACGCGCCTGGGTCTCGATGTCGGCAAGCACGGGAACCGCGATCGGCTCGGCCTCGGGATCACGCACGAGACGCAGGTAGCCGTAGATCTGCAGGGTGAGGCGCAGCAGCAGCAAGGTGAGCGCCACGGGGATCACCAGCTTGGAGGGCCAGGTCGGCAGGCCGATGTCCATCGAGCTGTCGCCCAGCTCCCACGAGCGCATGAAGTGGAACCAGGAGCCGTAGATCAGCGTCGCGACGACCAGCCAGATCAGCACCACGCCAAGCGTTTCGGCGATCCAGAGCGGGCGCCCGGACAGCTTGCCGAGGAAGAGCTCCATGCGGATGTGGCCGCCAAGGCGCTGGCAATAGGCAATGCCCATGAAGGCGAAGACGGCCATCGCCTGCTCGGCGATGTCGATGAAACCGGGCACCGGCATGTCGAAACCGTTGCGCCCGACGATCTGCGCGACGGCAAGCAGCATCAGCAACAGGATGCTCGCGGCCGCGACAATATTGAACGCGTTCTCGACCCGCCCCAGCCATCCGTCGAAACGGATGTAGGTCTCGGGCCGTCCACGCGTCGTGGAGGTGGATGTCATGACGAACTCCGACCAGCCCGCTCGACGGGGAGACGGGGCGGAAAAACAGGGATCCAGACGCAAGTGACGCGGCCGCCGGGCGCGGCCACTGCGGGACGGGGCGTGCCCACCGTCAGGCGGTGGTGCCCGTGTGGCCGATGAGGGACGGCCGGCGCATTGCACGCCGGCCGTCATGCGCCGGAAGCCGGCGCGGCACTCAGTTCAGCTTGGACTGGACCAGGTCGAGAAGTTCCTGCCCCGGAATGCCCTTGGCATCCATCTCGGCGACCCAGGCGTCCCAGAGCGGCTTGCCCGCCTTCTCCTTGAACGCGTCGAGCTGCTCCTTGGGGAAGGTGATCTGCTCGATGTTCATCTCCTCGAGCGTCGGATACCACTTGTCGTAGACCTTGGCATAGGTCGCCAGATAGTGGTCGATCGCCGGCTCGATGGAGGAATCAAGCGCCTCGCGGAAGTTGTCGGGAAGCGCCGCATAGGCGTCCATGTTGACCACCACCGGGCAGTTCACGGTGCCCGGGTTCAGGTTGGTGGTCCACCAGTTGCCCGCCTCGACGGTCTTGAACGCAAGGTGGGCGTGCGGGGCGAAGGACGCCGCCCGCACCGTGCCGGAATCGATGGCCTGGAAGGTCTCGGACGCCGTAACGGTGGTGGGAACGGCACCGATGGTCTCCATCGCCTTGCCGACGCCGCCGAGCGCGCGCACGCGCATGCCCTCGAAGTCCGCCACCTCGGTCGGAGCCTCGCCCTTGCCGACGAAATTGTACTGCGGCATCGGCGAGGACATGATCAGCTTGGCGTTCCAGCGCGCCAGATCCTTCTCCACCGCCGGATGGGCGTAGACGGCACGGTCCAGCTCGACCTGGGTCTCAAGGTCCGGAACACCCAGGAACGGCAGTTCCAGAACGCTCAGGGTCGGATTCTTGTCGGTGTGATAGGACGCGCAGAACTGCGCCATCTCGAAAGCGCCGATGGAAATGCCGTCGAGGTTCTCGCGCGACTTCGACAGGGCCTCGCCATAGGCGAGGTTGAGCGTGAATTCGCCGTTGGTCTTTTCCTTGACCAGCTCGGCCAGCTTCTCGATGTGCTCGGTGAAGGCCCGGCGCTTGCCCCACACGGACACGTTCCACTCGAGCGCGAATGCCTCGCCGGCAAAGCCGAGGCCAAGGCAGGCAGCCGTGCCGAGCACGACCATCTTGCGACGCAAGGTCATGGTAAGTCCTCCCAAGAAAGCCCTCCGGGCGTCCCGTCTCGCGCGACGCGATCTCCCCCGAACGGCCAGACAACAACACGCGTCATCCCTCCCGGATGACGGCCGACAAGAGAGTAGCAAGCCACGTGCCATACATCACGCCCCGTCCGGACGGCGGAACGCTGCGGCAACGCACCGGTTGCTCCCCTGAAAAACAAACGAAGTGAGCGGAATTCCGCCGAATGAACGGATCCGATCGGCAAGATCTTGCCGAAATCTCGTTTCCCGACGATCAGGGACGGCTCAGGCCCAGACGGCTCATCTTCTCATTGAGGGTACGGCGTGGCAGGTCGAGTTCGGCCATCACGTCGATGACGCGCCCCTCGTGACGGGCAAGCGCATCGGCGATGACGCGCCGCTCGTAGTCTTCCATCAGGTCGCGGAGGCGTCCGCGCGCGGGCGCCTCCCGGCCGGGTTCGCCACCGGTGACGAGAGCCCGCAGGCTCGGACGCTCGAGAGCGGAGGACAGCACGAAGCGCTCGGCCGCGTTGCGCAGCTCGCGCACGTTTCCCGGCCAGCGGTAGGCAGCCAGGACCTCCGCGTCGTCCGCCG
>MDTG01050321.1_pt1 | contig 22544 bp, 19 predicted proteins | sample 811421 | NCBI WGS metagenome assembly MDTG01 (sample SAMN05326645, study PRJNA326480) | marine metagenome | isolation source: seawater | place: Pacific Ocean: South East | collected 2011
ATCCAGGATTTGTTGCTAATAGAATTTTAATGCCTATGATTAATGAATCAATAGAAACTCTTTTTCAAGGTGTAGCTGGTGTAAATGAAATTGATACGGTAATGATGCTTGGTATGGCTCACCCAATGGGACCTTTACATCTAGCTGATTTTATAGGTCTTGATGTGTGTTTATCTATACTAAATGTCATGCATGAAGGTTTTGGAAATCCAAAATATGCTCCATCACCGTTACTAATAAACATGGTAAACTCTGGAAAAATAGGAGTGAAAAGTGGAGAAGGATTTTATAATTATAACAATGGAATTAAAGATAAAATCGTTTCATACCAATTTAAATGAAAATATTAATTTATTATTCTAAAATAATCTTTCTTGTTTCTATATATTTATTTTCAATATAAAAATCTATATAGTATATACCTGTATTAAAACCTGATAGATCAACAATATTATCTTCATCAGAAACATTAGTCTCTAATAAATTTTGGCCAAGAAGATTACTTATTTTTATTTTATAATTTCTATTAACCAAAAAATTAATCTTGCCATCCGTTGGATTAGGATATATATTTATCTCACTAATAAATTCATTAATTGAATTAATGTTATTTTCATCATATAAATAAACATCATCGACAGCAGCTTCTACTAAACTACCACCATCTAGATATAATCCTATCCTAAGACTATCCGAAGCAATAAATCTAATCTGAAAATTATCAGATATTCCTACATAATCTAAAACTCTAAAAGCGAATTTTCTCCAACTATTATCTGAAGTTATATTATTTTCAACATAGACCCAATTATTTCCATCATCTGTAACTTGTACTTGCCACCAATCTGCACCAGGATTTGCTCCAGTTGGAGGTGAATTAGTATACCATCTATAATAAGAGAAGGTTGGATTCTTATAATCCACCAAATCATATACAGGAGAAGTTAATGTTGTATGACCTCCATCAACATCATTAGCTCCAATTGTACCACCAGTCATATCGTTTCCAGTAAAAGCACAAAAAGCTCCTTGAAAAGTATTTTGATAAGATGGTTGAACAGGCACAGTTCCATCATAATATGTACCTTCAGGAACTCCAATTTCCCAAAGTCCAGTAGTTGCATTATCAGATGGATGACTTACATCCCAAAATCCAATATTAAAATCAAAATCTTGTTCTTCAATTAATTCATATCCAATTAGTATGAAATTTGGCAAATTAGGATGTTTACTCAAGTTAGCAGAAAAAGGTGTAATAGAAGATTTTTTTCCATAAGTATCAAGTAAACTCAAATAATATGAAACAACTGTACCTTTAGGTTGTGATGGTAATTGAACTGAATAATCATTGCCTGAAACTACAGATAAAGGAATACTATCCCAAACATTTGATGCGTTTAACTTATAATAACAGTATGCATTTTGAAGTGCCCATGGATAAGTCATAGTAATATTTGCATCAATATCAATTGGGGTTTGTTGTAAAGATTCTTCAACTTCATTATGAGTAAGTACTGCATTTGACAATAAAGTTATACCGTGAGTGGCAAAAGCGTCAACTATAGCTATATCGTTAGGAGTACCATTAAAAATATTTCCGTCATTATCATCAGAATATAAAAACTCTAATAATATATCAGTATAAATAATTCCTTCAGTACCATCTGGTCCATCAGGACCACCATCATATAAATCTGCAAATAGATCCATAGCTTGTTGCATACTTCCTAAATTTTCATAAGTTCTCCAAAAAGCACCACAAATAATTTCACCATCTGCATGAACCTCCCCTACAAGATCTTGTGGATATATCTTTACCACTGAATCGTACTCTCTGACATTGCTATTTGGATCATTTAAATACCAACCTTCTCCTAATACAGGGTATTCAGTTAATGATAGTGCCCATATATCAGCTGTCCCTTCATTTAAACCACCATTCCACATTCCTGCCATACTATTATATCTATAGTCATTAATTGCATGGCCATACTCATGATATGCTACATCAGGAATATTAGATGTAGATTGACATCCTCCACCTTCTGCGTAAAAATTAACAGTACCTCCTCCGTAAAATGCATTACAGCTTCCAGAGGTGATTTCTACATTAGTTTCAATAGCAAAATCTAATCCAGTGAAATTAGGAAATTGTTTTTTAAAGTGTTTATGAATATTATTTACTGCAAAATAAGCTGTTCTTTCAGAAATTAATGAATTTGAATTATCAAAATAAATATTTGAAAGTGAAGCAGAGGTGCTAAAACTAGGTGTAGTGCCATTATTTATTACTTTTGAATACAATCCTTCTAAATAGTATGTAGCTTGCCCGATATTAGATGGTAAAATCACCTGACCTAAAGTGTCAGTAAAAAAATTATTATTATTATAATTTACCTTAAGGTTCTTTAAGTCAACAACAGATGTTGGATTAAATGGATTAGAAGTGTATACATCACCTTTAACATTAATATTTGCATTAGGTAATTCAAATTTAATCTCATTTCTTCTCATAAGCAAATCACCTGTATGAGCATCAACATAGCATAAATATTCAGCTGGACCAATATTGTTAGTAGAAGAGATATCAACTACATATACTAAATGATAATTATATTTCTTATTGTCTGGAATAGGTAAAATTTTCAAATCATTCCTGATACTAAAATTACTAATAGTATATGTTAAATCTCTCTTTGCAGATTTAATTGCATTTGACTCAGAAATAGTAGGAACAATATCAATATTAATATCATTAAAAATATCTAAACCATAGACAACTACATTATTTTCATGCGTCATTTTTAAATATAACCTACTATCTAAAACATCTAATCCTTTATATTTTTGAGTGTAAATAAAATTCTTATATTTCTTGTTTTTGGATTCACTTTGTAATTCAATATCATTCACAGGAATATTAAACATATTAAGTTCATTATTAATAAAGTCTAGTGCAGATACACATGGAATTCCATACCCAAAAGCTCTATGAGGTAGTTTATTATTTTCATTGAAATATACAAACCAATTTGGATTTTTTTCAATGAAATTTAACCATTGAGATTGATTTCTTAAAGAATATTGAACTTGATCATCTAAATGGATTGCTTCATTTATATACCTAACCTCAAATTCATCCTTTTGATGAGAATGTCCGTGAGAAAATGAAATTGTAGAAATAACAGTGGTAATTAATAATAAAATAAACTTTTTCATAATATAATAAATTGAGTTACATGCAAAAATAAATAATAAATAATAAATTATATCAATATTTAATTATAAATTAATAATCTGACCATCAAAACCCAAAGATATATTTTCGGGAAGTTCATTATTTACATCAGCATGCTTACCCATATAATGACTAATATGAGTCAAAAAAGATTTATTAGGATTTATTTCTGTTATTAAATTAAGTGATTGTTCTAAATTAAAGTGTGACGGATGTTTCTTTTTTCTCAAAGAATCAATTACCAAAACTTCAGCCCCAAAAATTTTCTCCTTTTCCTTTTCAGAAATAAAACTAACATCCGTGATATAGACAAATTTATTGATTCTAAAACCAAATACAGGAAGCTTATGGTGTAATACTTCTATAGGGATTATTTCTATATCATTTATATAAAACTTCTCATTTTTTATTTCATTAATGTTAATTCTAGGAATACCAGGATATTTGTTTTCAGAAAAAACATAATGAAACTCTCTATGTAAAGCTTCTTTAACTCTTTGATTAGCATATACTTGTGTCTCCTTATTTGAACTATTATTAAATGCTCTGACATCATCAAGACCAGCTACATGATCTTTATGCTCATGGGTGAATAAAATAGCATCTATTTTCTTTACACTATGATTCAACATTTGTTGTCTAAAATCAGGTCCAGAATCAATAACAATATTTGTTTCTCCGATTTCTATCATAATAGAGGATCTTAATCTCTTATCCCTAAAATCTTCTGATAAACAAACTATGCAATCGCATGCAATAACAGGTACACCTTGCGATGTTCCAGTCCCTAAAAGAGTGACTTTCATATACTAATTTTAATGAATGTAAAAATAATCATTTAATGTAGTAATATATTGAAATAAGTAAGTAAATTTGCAATAACACCTTAATTATTAGAGGAATTAATGACAGAAAAAAATGTAATACTAAATCCTATTCAAAAAGCTCTAAGAATAAATCTTGATGAAACTATATATGGTTCATTAGTAGAAATTGGTGCTGGTCAAGAAGTAGCAAGAAATTTTTTTAGATCAGGTTCTGCTTCAGGAACTATTGCAAAAACAATGTCTGCTTATGACAAAGATTTTTCAGATGCTATTTACGGAAAAGAAGATAAGGGAAGATATGTATGTAAATCTCGATTGATTAACATGCTGACTCATGAGTACGAACTCTTAGAAGAAAGGTTAAATAGAGATGAACATCCAAACAAAAGGTTTTTTGCATTTGCAGATACTGTAACAACAATTAATTATAAAAAAACTTCAAAGGGACATGGTTGGATTGGAGTTAGATTTCAAAAAAGAGCAAACAGTAATCCTAATGACATTATTCTACATGTAAATTTACATGATCAAGAAGCAAAATTACAACAAGAAACTATTGGGACAATAGGAACAAATCTATTACATGCATGTTTTTATTCTGAAAATCCTAAAGTGATAATTAAAGAGTTATATGACAATCTTTCAAGATCTAATATTGATATAGATGTAATTAACTTTTATGGCCCTGATTTTGATGATGTTGACAATAGACTATTAAGTCTTACCTTAGTTAAAGAACAAATGACTGACAGTGTCATTTTTACACCAGATGGACTAAATCACCAACCTTATGATATTTTGTATCAAAAAAATATTTTAACTCTAAGAGGAAGTTTTAGACCAGTAACAAAAGTTAATATTGATATGTTAAACAATGGTTTAGAAAAATTTAAATCTAATCCAAAAGTAAAAGAAGAAAATATCCAATTATTATTTGAAATAACACTAAGTAATCTAAAATCTGATGGAGATGTTGATGAAAGAGATTTTTTAGATAGAGTAGATATTTTATGCTCATTAGGATATACAGTAATGATATCAAATTATAGAAAATATTATAAAGTTATAGAATATCTTTCAAGATTTACACCGAATAGAATGGGATTAATCATTGGTGTAGATAATCTAATTTCAATGTTTGAAGAAAAATATTACAGAAACCTTAATGGTGGTATTATGGAAGCTTTTGGAATAATCTATACAAGAGACATCAAAATTTATCTATATCCATTTCAAAGCAAGGATGGATTGTTAAACTCTAATAATATACCTATTCATCCAAGAGTAAAAGCATTATTTGAGTACCTGTATAATAATAAAAGAATTGAAGATATCGGATATAATCCTGAAGTTTTAAGCATCTTTTCTAGAGAAGTATTAAAAAGAATTAGAAATTGCGAAGATGGTACATGGGAAGAAATGGTTCCAATAGGTGTCGATAAAATAATTAAAGAAAGGTCATTATTTGGATCAAAATGTCAATATAATAAATAATAATTTATTGAAATACTAAAACATGATAAGATTTTTATTAAATAAAATATCATTTAAAAAATATATAATTTTCATATTTATAATAATTCAAAATATAGTAATTGGACAGCCAAAAGTGGATGGGTATTCAGGAGCTACATGGAAAAATGTAGAAAAATTAGATGGAAGTATATCTGGAAAAGTAATTAATGCAATAACAAATAAATCTATTTCTTACGCAAACATATCTATTAAAGATAAAATAACAAAAAAAGTAATTGAAGGAACTGTAACATCAGAAAAAGGAAAGTTTTTATTAAATGGATTAGACGCTGGAACATATATTCTATCAATAAGTTTTCTAGGATACGAAAACAAAGAAATTGAATTTGAAATAACAAAAAAAGACCTCAACATTAAATTAAAAAATATTAGATTGAAACAATCAATAAATCAAATTAGTGAAATTGAAATTAATGAAACTAAAGCTATTTATGAAAACAAGATTGATAAAATTGTTTATAACCCAGAAAATGATATTAATCAAAGTTCAGAAGACGCTACAGATGTTTTAAGAAAGACTCCATTGCTATCAGTAGATTTAGACGGAAATGTCAGTATTAGAGGAAGTAGTAATATTAAATTTCTAGTAAATGGAAAAGAATCATCATTTCTTACTAATGATATTTCATCGGCTCTTCAAATGATTCCAGCTGATCAGATAAAATCTATTGAAGTTATCACTAGTCCAGGAGCTAAATATGATGGTGAAGGAGATGCAGGAATAGTAAATATTATTACAAAGAAAAAGATAATTGATGGATACAAGGGTACTTTGAATGGATCTATTGGAAAAGTTAATAGACAAAGTCTAAATATAACATTAGGGAAAGGTAAAATTGGACTCTCTGCTAGAGGAGGTATTTATGGAATGTATTGGCCTAGAATAGGTGAACTTGAATATGTTAGGAAGGATTGGGATGAAATAATTAATGGAGACACTTTAAATCAAAATATATTAAAGAGAAATGGACAAACACTTAGCAGGTGGACTGGATATCGATCAAATATTGATTTTTTCTATGAACTAGATCCACTTACAATTATCAATTCAAGTTTTACATTTGGTGGTAGAAATAAATTTAGTGATGATGAAACAGAAATTATATATGAGGGTGATACTAGTTATGATGATACTTCATTTAATTTAACAAAATCAATAAGCAATAATCTAGAGTGGACTACAGATTTTACCAAAAGTTTTTCTGGTAACAATGAAAGAGAAATTAGTATAGCTTTACAAATTAGTAAAGATTTTGACGACGAAACTAGTAAGATTGATGAATTTAGCAATATAATTGAAAATTATAGTAACGGTATTGGTACTACTAAAACATTTCAATTAGACTATGTTCATCCATTTGGAAATCAAAAATCAAATAAAAAAAATATTTACAATTCTCTAAGCGAAGACCAAAAATCAAGATTTAAAAACTTAAAAAATAGAAAAAACACAAGTTCTATTGGTAATAGTAATAAAATAGAAATTGGATTAAAATATATAGATAGAAATAATCAATTCAATTATTATACTGAAATCAATGAACAACAAATAGATCTTGAAGAAACATTTATTTATGATCAAAGAGTTGCTAGCGCATATTTATCTTCACAATTTTATCTTCCAAAAGACATTGGATTAGTCATTGGAGGTAGATATGAATTAACAGATATTAATGGAAGATGGGAAAATAACACTAACCCTAAATTTAATCGCAAACCTTATGGAAACTTTTTACCTAATATAGTTTTAAGTAAAAAAATATCAATGGCTAAATCAATAAAAATATCATTTAATAGGAGAATATCAAGACCTGGAAGTTATTATGTTAATCCAAATATTGGCAGAAGTGATAATAATAATTTGACAATTGGAAATCCTTATTTAGTTCCAGCGGTAACCAATCAAATAGAATTAGGATATAATTCTTTTAATCCTATATTTCAATCAAGTTACTATATTTATTTAAAAAATACAGATAGTATTGTTGAAAGTATTGTATCAATAATGGGTGACACATCTGTTACTGAATATTATAATATCGGTAATAATTCAAAAATAGGTTTTAATTACTATGGATCTATTAATTTAAAAACAATAAATATCAGAGGAGGATTTAACATATATAGATTCTATTCAGAAGATCAAAGATTAGGTTCACTAAGAGCGATATTATATAATTATAATTTCGGAGGTACTGTAAAATTACCAAGAAGATTTAAAATTGAAACTTGGGGATGGTTCTCAACACCAACACAAACAATTCAAGGTACAACTGACAGTTGGTCAATGATGAGTATAGGATTTAAGAAAGACTTTAAAAATAAAAGAGGGTCTATTGGACTTCGAATTGTAGAACCTTTTACTAAATACAAAGACCGTGAATCAAATATTAATGGAGATAACTTTAGCCTATATACTAATAGAAGAATGAACATTAGATCTATTGGAATTAGTTTTAACTATACATTTGGAAAATTAAACTTTAAAGAAAAGAGAGTTAAAACAAAGATTAAAAATAATGATATATTACAAAATAATAACGATGAACAATAGAGTTAACTTTTTCTAATAACCGCTCCTAATTTACTTTCAAAACTTTTTATTAATTTATTTATCAATTTATCTATTATTTTATCAGTTAAAGTACTTGATTTATTTTCTAAAATAAAACTTAAAGCATAACTTTTTTTACCTTCGGGAACATTTTTACCTTCATAAACGTCAAACAAATTTACAGATTTAAGTATTTTGCTGTCAACTTTAAATGATATGTCCAATAGCTCTTCAAATGATACTTCTTTATCTATCAATAATGAAAGATCTCTTCTAACATTAGGGAATTTTGAAATATCTAAATAAGTGACTTTATGTATATTAGATAATCTAACTATTAATCCCCAATTAAAATCAGCATAAAAGACTTTTTGTTTAATTCCAAATTTTCTAGACAATTTAGCAGAAACTTCTCCATAATTAACTATTAATTGATTATTAAATTTATACGAAAGACCTTGAGATATTATTTCATCTGAAAACTTCTCTAATTTAAATTTATGTATATTCAATCTAGACAATATATGCTCAACACTTTCTTTTAATATAAAGAAATCATTCTTAATATTTTCTTGATTCCAATTATCAAAATTATTAAAACCAGTAATAAACAATCCTAGATGTTCTGTTTCAAAATACTTCCCACTTTTAAGATTATATGACTTGCCAAATTCATATAATCTTAAATTTGAATTCTGTCTATTTATATTATAATTAATAGTTTCAAGACCTGAAAAAATTAAAGATGGTCTCATATAGCTTAGTTCTTGACTGAGCGGATTTAATAATTTAATCCCATTGTCATGTGCAAATGTGCTTATGTAATCAAAATATTTTCCATTTATTAAAGAATTATTCATAATTTCTGAAAATCCATTTGATGACAATAATACGGATATTGTATTTCTTATTTCTTCATCATTAATTTCAGAATTATTAGAGATAGAGGTCTTAAATTTTTGAGGATTATTAATATTATTATATCCATATATTCTAAGAATCTCTTCGATTATATCAATTTCTCTAATTACATCAATTCTAAAAGTTGGAGAATGTAATAATAATTTATCTTCTTGAAGATTTACAACATTTATCTTTAAATCATTTAGAATAGAAATAACCTTTTTTCTATCTAATTTCTCTCCGATAATTTTATCCATATTTTCAAAAGAAAAAGAAATCTCATTATTTTCAACTTTATTTGGATATATATCAATAATTTCAGAAGATATTTTACCTCCTGCAATTTCCTTAATTAATAAAGCAGCCTTCTTTAAGGTATATATAGTTATATTTGGGTCACAACCTCTCTCATAACGAAAAGAAGCATCAGTACTTATTGAATGTCTTTTAGATGATTTACGAATTGAAACTTGATCAAAACATGCACTTTCTAAAAAAACGTTAGTTGTTTCTTTATTAATACCTGAATCTATGCCTCCCATTATTCCTGCAATACATAGTGGCCCTATATCATCACAAATTAATAAATCATCATTATTAACTTTCCTCTGTACTCCATCAAGAGTAGTGAAATTTACTGATTTTGAAGACTTTTTAATTTTAATTTTATTATTTCTTATCTTGTTAATATCAAAAGCATGTAATGGTTGGCCTAAATCGTGCATAATGTAATTAGTAACATCAACAATATTATTTATTGGTTCTAAACCTATTGAAATCAATCTATTTTTTAACCACATAGGAGATTCATCAACAATAATACCACTAATTGAAATGCCTGAATATCTATGACAAGATTCAGGATTACATATTTCTACAGAAATTGGAAGATCATTATTATCTACAATAAAATTATTTAAAGTTGGAAGATTTAAATTATCAGACTTACTGTAATGACAATTAATAGCTGCTACTAAATCCCTAGCTACTCCAAAATGACTCATTGCATCTGAACGATTAGGAGTGAGTCCAATTTCAAATATTATATCTTCTTTAACATTAAAATAATCTTTAGCTAATGTTCCTATTTTTACATTATCTTCAAGAACCATTATGCCATCTGAATGTTTTCCAACTCCAATTTCTTTTTCAGAACAAATCATTCCTTCTGAAATTACCCCTCTAATTTTATTTTTCTTAATTTTAATAGACTCATCATTAAAATATAGTCTAGTTCCTACAGTAGCTACCAATACTTTCTGACCAAGATCTATATTAGGAGCTCCACAAACAATATCTAATTTTTCTTCAGAACCAATATCAACTTTAGCTAGCTTAAGGCGGTCAGCATTCTCATGCTTTATACATGAGATAACTTTACCAACAACTATCCCTTCAAGACCACCCTTAACACTTTGTACATTAGTAATCTTTTCAACTTCAAGACCTATATTTGTTAAAATATTTGATATTACATCTACACTAAGATCTGTGTTAATATATTCTTTTAACCAATTTAATGATATTCTCATCTTTTATAATTATTAATTTGCTAAAATATGAATTGTCTTGATATAATACTAATCTATCTTTTTCATTTAAAAAATTATATTTATTAACATAAAACATAAGGATATAAATAATAACTATATTTGCTTAAATGAAAAATTTATTATACTTTATTCTAGTTTTATTTGTATTTATTTCTTGTAAACATGAGTTAGAAAGACCTAGTTGGGAAACTGACAATATCATTCCCTTAGTTAACTCTAAAATGACAATTAATGATATAATTATTGATAATGGATACTCAAATTACTTTGATATAGATTCTAATAATATAATTACTCTTAAATATAATTCAGAATTAATTAATACAAACAACATTGACTTGCTTGGAATAGAATCTACTAATAAAGAAAAAACATTTACGATTGATTCAGTGCAATTTGATGATGTTGAAATTAATTATCTATTAAGTATAGAAGATGTAATAAATGACATCCCTTTTGGAACAATTCTCTTTCCTAATGGTAGTCAAAGAGAAATACCACAACTTCCAAGTATTATACAAGATGACACCATATTAATTGATGCTAGCGAATATTTTGAAACAATGACTCTTTATAATGGAAATCTAAACTTTAAATTCACAAACAATTTTCCAACTGACTTGTCTAATATTGTATTCTCTCTGTATAATGCCAATAATCAAAATTTAATTGCAAATATTAATATTAGTATGTTACAATCAGGAGAAACATATTCAGAAACATTATCTGTGGCAGGTGAAACAATTGATTATTTAATGACAGGTATTATTCATAATATAGATTTAGAACAAAGTAATGGTTTAGTGCTGATAAATTATGATGATGATATTATCTCTAATATATCTATCTCAGATATACAAATAATGGAAGCTACTGCTTATTTCCCAAATCAATTATTACATCAAGAATTAGTTGAACAGTCATTCGATATTGGTAGTGCTAGACTTACAGAACTTGGAATAAAAAATGGTGAAGTAATAATTAACGCAGCTAGTAGTTTACCTGATACAATTAGTGTGATATATATTATTCCATCTTTAACAAAGAATAACAAGCCATTTGAAGTTCTTGTAAAAATACCTCCAAATATTAATAATAACTATACTGAATTAAATTTCAATTTTGATGGATATGTAATGAATCTAGAAGGTAAAGAAGGTAGATCTGGAGGTGACACGGTAAATACTATATATTCAGAAATGTATTTATATTTAGATTCTACAGGAGAATTAGAAACAATTAATAAGGTCGATAGCTTTAAATTATTCAATCAATTTATTATAACCCCGGAATATGCAAGAGGTTATATTGGTAATGATACATTTAATATTGAGACTATAGATAAAGAAATCTCTTTATTTAACAACATTCATTCTGGAGAAATTCTACTAGAAAAATTAGACTTGAATCTTACAATAAAAAACAATGTTGGGTCAGATGCGAAAATCATATTTAACGAGTTGAATTTTGACAATACTAATGACAATAATCCTCCTATATCATTAAATATTGACAAAGATGGAAATAATATAATTGGTTATCCATATATGATAGAGAGAGCAAGTTTAACTGATGGAAATCTTCCAGTAATTCCTAAATTTTTAGAAATAGAAACGCAATCTACTGAAATATTAGAAATGTTCCCTAATAAAGTAAATATATCATCTACAATTATATTAAACCCAAATGTGCAAACTTCAGTTTCAGATTTCATTTTCTTAGACAACACAATAGAAGCTAACATTGAAGCATCAATGCCATTATCATTTGTAGCTAAAAAGTTGGAAATTTCAAAAATATTTGACGCAGATTTATCTAGTAATAATCGATCTGTAGAGGAATTAATAATTACCATAGATAATGGAATCCCTTTGCAGGCAAAATTAGAAGTTATTCTAATGGATAGTGAATCAAACATTTTAGACACATTAATAACTAATCATTTCATATATTCTGCAATAACTAGTGAAGATGATTTAGTAATTTCTAATAATGAATCTGTAATATCAATCAGTGATTATAATTTTGATAATGTTAAGAAAGTTAAGATAAATTCTACTTTTAACACTTCCAATCTTAATAATTCAGTTGATATATATAACCATTATGAAATGGGGGTTAAATTATCAGCCAGGTTTAAGCAAATTATAGAATAAATGAAAAAGATTATATTAATTTTATTCATTCCCATTATTTCTTTATCACAAAAAAATGTTGAAGATAAAATAAAGATTAATAACATTTCATATTCAAGTATCTTTACTCATGAATCAAATAATCTATCAATAGACTTTTTTAAAAGCATGTTATTAGGAGGATATATATCTAATGAAATGAAAGATAATTGGATTTCTTCTGGTAATAATTTAAATAAATTCAATACTAATCTAACAAACTCTTTTTCTTATAAACTATTGAATAGTAAGGATAAAAATAAATATTATTATTTTATTTTTTCTGATATTAATAACATTAATGGTCAAATATCTGATGACTTTATGAATTTACTATTTTACGGAAATTACAATTTTCAAAGGCAAAATATAGATTTATCAAATACAATTATTAGAGGGGATCGATTTCAACAATATAAATTTGGATATATTTTTCCATACAACATTTTAGATGAAACAATAAATATCAATATTGCACTTTCTTATTTAAATGGAAATCAACATTCAAAATTTTTAATAAATAATGGAAATATTTATACTGGAAATAATGGAGATAATATTGAATTAAATTATGACCTAGAATATACAATCACAGATACTTCAGACTTATCATTATTTAATAAAAATGGACAAGGAATAGCATATGATCTATGTTTATTATATATTAAAGATGAAAATCAGGTAGGATTAAATATTAATGATATTGGTTTTATAAAATGGAATAATAAAACTAGAACAAATGAATCTCAAGAAAATTTAAATTTCAGTGGAGTAGAATTAACAAATTTTGATGATTTAGATAAAATATATGATTTAATTGACTCATTACAAACACTAGAAATAGATAGTTTTAGTGTTTCTAAGAATAAAGAAACACGATCATTCATACCTGGAAAATTATCTCTATATTATACAAAAAAATTAAAAAATAATATATTTAAAGATATTAGATTCATTTTTAGCAGTATATGGCAACCATTTAATGTAAATGGAGAAATAGATATTAACCTATTAATTAGAGGAATTCAAGAATCTGGATATTTTCCTTCATCTAAAATATTAACAATGATGGACTTAAAGTATATTTATGGTTATGTAGGATTAAGTGCTGGAGGATTTTCAAATAAAATAACATTAGATATGTCTATAACAAATAAAAAAAGAAATTTTATGATAGGTAGTTATAATATTGAGAGTATATTTAATAAAGAAATAAATAATATTAGTTTATTTTTACAATTAAGTGGTAGAATTTAAAAAAATTTAATTTATAAATGAATTCAAATAACAAATCAAATTTCTTTTTGATTGCTGGTCCTTGCGTTATTGAAAATGAAGAAAAATCATTTGAAATAGCTAATTATATCAATAACATTTGTAAAAAACTTAAAATTAAATATATATTTAAAGGAAGTTATAAAAAAGCTAATAGAACCAAATTAGATTCATTTACTGGAATTGGTGATATAAAAGCTCTTGAGATAATAAATAAAATTGGATCAAAACTAGAAATAGAAACACTTACAGATGTTCATAGTGTAAAGGATGTTGATATGGTAAAAAAATATGTAGATATATTACAAATACCTGCATTTCTTTCTAGACAGACAGATTTAATAGTTGCAGCATCAAAGACCAATAAAATTATAAATATTAAAAAAGGTCAATTTCTTTCACCTGAAAGCATGAGATATGCTCTAGAAAAAGCAACCAAATTTGGAAATAAAAATATTATGATTACTGAAAGAGGTACAATGTTTGGATATCAAGATTTAGTAGTGGACTTTAGGTCCATTTATAAAATGAAAAAATTTGGAGTGCCAATAGTAATGGATATAACTCATTCATTGCAGAAACCTAATCAAAATGATGGATATACCTCTGGTAATTCAGATATGATTGAAACAATAGCTAAAGCTTCAATTGCTACAGGAGTTGATGGCATTTTTCTAGAAACACACCCTGACCCTATGAAATCAAAATCTGATTCTAGTAACATGTTAAAAATGAGTGACTTAGAAGGTTTACTTGTGTCTTTAATTAATATTAGAAATGTGATTTAATCAACAACTTCACCGTACAAATCATAATGATCCGCTTTTGTTATTTTAATATTATGAAAAATCACCAATCCTTACATAAAAATCTTTTGAACTAACCAAAACTTCATTATCAACATCAGGTGAATCGAACTGTGTTCTTCCAATAAAATAACCATCCTCTTTCTTATCAAATAAAACTTTAAATATCTTACCAATCTTATTTTGATTAAGATCATAAGATATATGAGATTGAACCTCCATCAACTTATCAGCCCTGAAATTCTTAATTTTATCTGGAACATCATCAATCAAATTATAAGCATGTGTATTTTCTTCATGAGAATATGTGAAAACACCTAATCTATCAAACTTAATTTCCTTTATAAATTCTATTAAATTATCAAAATCTTGTTCTGTTTCACCAGGGTACCCAACTATCATTGATGTACGAATACTTATTCCAGGTACAATAGATCTGAATTCATTGATTAAATTCTTAGTTTTCTGCATAGAGGAGCCTCTTCTCATAGATTTTAATATACTATCTGAAGCGTGTTGAAGTGGAATATCAATATATGTGCAAATTTTATGATTATTACGTATAACATCCAAAACATCTTTAGGAAAAGAAGTTGGAAATGCATAATGGATTCTAATCCATTCAATACCATCTACATTAGACAAGTTAGTCATTAATTCAGCAAGTTTCCTTTCTTTGTATAAATCTAACCCATAATAGGTTAAATCTTGAGCAATCAGAATTAGTTCTTTTACACCTTTAGAAGCCAACATCTGTGCCTCCTTTATCAATTGACTGATTGGTGTAGTTTTATGTTTGCCTCTCATTATAGGGATAGCACAAAATGAACATTTTCTATTGCATCCTTCAGAAATCTTTAAATATGCATAATGTGAAGGTGTTGTTAATAGTCTCTCCCCTATTAATTCATGTTTGTAGTCTGCTCCTAAAGTCTTTAATAATCTTGGCAAATCTCTAGTTCCGAAATACTCATCTACATTAGGCATTTCTAGCTCTAAATCAGGTTTATACCTTTCAGAAAGACAACCTGTAACAAATAACTTTTCAATCTCACCGCTTTCTTTCCTATTTATCTGTTCAAGAATTGTATTTATTGACTCTTCTTTAGCATTATCAATAAATCCACATGTGTTAACTACAACAATCTCAGAATCATTTTCTGACTCATGCTCAACCGGAATATTATTTGCTTTAAGTTGACCCATCAAAATCTCAGAATCAAAAATATTTTTAGAACATCCAAGAGTAATAATATTTACTTTGTTCTTATTTCTATTTTTAACTCTCATTAAATAATGAATCTATGAATTCCATTTTATTAAACTCTTGTAAATCTTCAATATTTTCTCCAACTCCAATATAATTTACTGGAATATCAAATTTATCTGAAATTCCAATAATTACTCCTCCCTTAGCTGTCCCATCCAATTTTGTAAGAGATATAGAATTTACCTTTGTTGAATTAATAAATTGTGACGCCTGTTCAATTGCATTTTGACCTGTGGAAGCGTCCAAAACTAACATAACATCATGAGGAGCATTTGGAACAACTTTATCCATCACGCTTCTAATTTTAGATAACTCCCTCATTAAATTAACATTATTATGTAATCTTCCTGCTGTATCAATAATTGCAACATCATAAGAGTTAGCAACAGCAGACTGAAGTGTATCATAAGCTACTGAAGCTGGGTCTGAACCCATTTCATGTTTCACAATATCAACTCCTACTTTTTCAGACCATAATACTAATTGATCAACAGCTGCAGCTCTAAATGTATCAGAGGCTCCAAGTATTACTTTTTTTCCATTATTCTTTAATTTATAAGCTAGCTTTCCAATTGTAGTTGTTTTACCAACTCCATTAACACCAACAACCATGATTACATGAGGAAATTTATTTTCTTCAAAAGAAATAGAGATGTCTTTTACTAGCAATGAAATTTCTTCTTTCATTAAAGAATATAAGTCAGATGTATTTATATACTTGTCTTTATATACTCTTTTTTCAAGTTTATCTATTATTTTAAGTGAAGTATCTATTCCTATGTCAGAAGATATTAAAGCTTCTTCAATATCATCTAATATTAAATCATCTATTTTAGATTTACCTGCAACAGCTTTAGATATTTTACCAAAAACATTTTCTCTTGTTTTTTCTAAACCTTTATTTAATTTTTCTTTATTTTCTTTAGAAAAGAAACCAAATATACCCATATTATATTTATAGAAAGTTAATGATTAAAATCAAAAACAAAATTTACAATGTTTCTTATTTACTAGATAGATAATCGTTAACCTTATCCTTAGGAACAATTTCAGACTTAAAAGAATATGATCCATTTGGATTCATTACCATCTTAACTGCTTTAGTAAAAGCTTTAGCTCCTTTTTTTTGTAATGATGCTACCGTTTTTTTTGCCATTATATTACTTTATTTCCTTATGAAGGGTCATTTTCTTCAATACAGGGTTATATTTCTTTAATTCTATTCTATCTGGTGTATTCTTCTTATTCTTAGTAGTAATATATCTAGAAGTACCAGGCATTCCAGAGGATTTATGCTCTGTACATTCTAAAATTACTTGAATCCTATTTCCCTTTTTAGCCATTTTATTGTTTTATTAGATAGATTGCAAATTTAATTAAATATTCTGAAAAACAAATTTATTTAACTTTTTTAATTTTTATTAAAAATAATTCTTCCTTAACTCTAAAATCTCTAATGTCAATTTTACCTAAACTTTTCTCTTTCCATTCATTAGTTGGATAAATCCATATATCCTCATTATTATATTCTAATAATATTGGCATTTCAAAATTATTTATAGCCACCCATCTATATTTTAATGTAATATTTCTTCCTTCCCTAATCAATTCATATTGAAATTCAGGTAAATTTTTATAATTTAAATATTGGTCAAAAAAAGAGTTAAGATTCATCTTTGTTTCTTTACAAAGAAAATCTATTATTTCAGAAGCATCAACAGTTTGATATTCAAACTTTTTTAACAAATCTTTAATAATATTAAACCACAATTCATCATTAGATATTAATGACCTTAATGTATGTAACATTAAAGAACCTTTATTGTACATATCAGAACTTCCTTGATGATTAACATGATAGCAACCAACAATCGGACTATCATTCTTTATATACATTTTTTGTTTGTTTGCATAATCTAACATTTTCTGATATCCATATCTACATTCTACATACAGCAACTCTGAATATGTGCAAAATCCCTCATGTACCCACATATCAGCAATATCATTTGTCGTAATTAAGTTTCCCCACCATTCATGACCTGTTTCATGAACAATAATAAAATCAAAATCTAAACCAGCTATAAAAGCTGTATTTCCTTTATATCCTGGAAGATATTTATTTCCATAAGAAATTCCAGACTGATGCTCCATACCTAAATATGTAGTTTCAATTAAAGCAAATCCATCATCCCAAAATGGATATTTTCCAAAATACTTATAAAAACAATCTAACATTGGAGACACCTGTGCAAAATGAGATCTAGCCTTTTTTAAATTATATGATAACACATAATAACTTAAATCCAATGTGTCATTATCAATAATATAAGATTCTCTAAAATTAATATAGTCACCAATATTAATAGAAACATTATAATTATTAATTGGATATGAAACAAACCATGAATAGATATTTTCATCATCTGAATAATCAACGAGATTACCATTTGAAATACATTTCAAATTTTCAGGAACTTTACAAGTGATAAGCATACTATCTGGCTCATCAGATTGATGATCTTTATTAGGCCACCATGAACTTGCTCCAAGTCCTTGACAAGAAACACCTACCCAATAATTATTGTTTGAATCTTTTTCCCATGAAAAACCACCATCCCATGGTGGATTAACAGCTTTTCTAGGGTTACCATAATAAAATACCCTAATCATATAATTTTGATCTTTAATTAATTTACTAGAAAAATTAACATATACCGCATTAAATTCTCTATCAAAAGATATTTCTTTGGGATTAGATATTATTTTAATATCTTCTTTATCACATAAATTAAATAACTCTATTTTTGAAATATTTAAATTTTCAAATAAATCAATCTGTATCATTTCCATATCATCTAACATATGGAAATAAATATCATTATAACCTTCAATATATTGGTCTTCAGGAACAATATTAAGATTTAAATCATAATAAAATACATCATAAGAAGATCTTTCTGGATACAAATAGCCTCTTAAAGAATCTTTCTTGGAGAAAACCTGGGATGTTGATGAATTATAACTTAACAAAACAGTAATAAATACTAGTAAAAATCTCATTTCTTATTTAAAAATAAAATTATCTAAGCAATTCTATTTGACAACTTAATGTTTCATTTATAGGAAAGTTTGGAACTATCTCAATGTTAAATGAGAAATCTAAATTCATATTACCTAAATTTGGACTATTAATTAAACCATTGCCATTTACCTCAATATCCATTGGTCCAAAACCCATATCAATTGATATTTGCTGTTCAGGAACAGTAACATTACCATTAACATCAATTTCTCCAGAAATTTGATTCTCAGCTATCTGTATATATAAAACATTATTTTGTTGAGACATAACCTCAATTGAATCAGGTAATTGATCATTTAATGAGATAGTCGTATTTATTATCGGAATAGTATACTCATCACAATCAGGTGTCATTGACCATATTCCTTGAGCAATTAGATATGAAAATATACAACTAGAGTCTGAGATATTTGAATTAACATTAAAATTCATAGCTAATGGATCCATACATCCGTACACAATTGGTATACAAGAACCATCATCAATTTGAGCATCTGGATTATAATTTAAAGAATTGATATCCATACATCCAGTCTCCTTCTTACATGACATTGTCAAAAAAAATAACAAAATAAAAGTAAGTACAGATAAATTATTTAAATTTCTCATAAAAAAAAGTTGTTACCAAATATAACAACTTTTTTTGATTAATTAATATTGATATACTAAATTAGTATATTATTATTCTTTTTAGCCTCAGATAATACAGATGAAATACCTTTTTTATTGATTGTTCTAATTGCTTTTGCAGAAACCTTCAATATAACCCATTCTCCTGTTTCCGGAACAAAAAACTTTTTGGTCTGTAGATTTGGGTGAAATTTTCTCTTATTATGATTATTAGCATGAGACACATTGTTTCCAACCATAACTTTTTTACCTGTAATTTCACAAATTCTTGACATGATATTTTTTTCTTTTTTGCAAATATAATTAGTTTCTTTTACTTTTCATCAAAATATATAAATTTATTTCTGAAAGCAATTCATCTAAAGCTTTATTAATAGTTTTATTTATTATCTCAGATCTGTTTCCATTAAAAAAAAACTCTGAACATTTATTATTAATAGGTGTCTTAATTGAAACAAATACTTTTCCAACATCTTTTCCTTCAGGACCGGCGTAACCAGTAGTTGAAATTGAAAAGTCTGAATTAAATTTCTTTGATACTAATTCAGACATGCTTAATGAAACTTGTTTACTAACTTCTGAATAATTAATAATATCATCATAAGAAACACCTAAAAAATCTATTTTAATTTTATTAGAATAAGCAACTACAGATCCTTTAAAATAATTAGAAGCACCAGGAAGAGAACATAATTTACTAGAAATTCCTCCAGCCGTACAACTTTCTGCAGTTGATAATGTCAATTTATTCTTTATAAAAATTTCAGATATTTTTTCTAACACATTCAATTTAGAAAGCTGTTGTTGGTTTTGTTCTTTTAAATTCTGATTTAGGACGAATGCTCATAATAGGAATTTCAGAATTATAAATTAAAGATCTAGCTGTTACAGATAAGTTATCAGAGAATGACTCCTCCTTTTTTGTCATTATCATAATTAAGTCAGATTGAAATTTTTTTTCATAATTTAATATTGCTTCAGATAATGAAATTTTTCTTTCAGCTTCTAACAATTCTGATGTGCAATTTACACCAGCTTTAGTAATAAAATCTTCAACTAAAATTAAATTCCTTTTCAAATGGTTTCTGATTTCATTATTATCTTGTAATACTACAGAAACAATCCTAACTGTTGAATTCCAATATCTAGCATATTCCAATGCATAAGATACCTTCTGTTTTGTTTGTTTCTCCAAATCTAATGGAAGAATTATGTTTTTACAACCATCAGAATGAGAATTACCTTTAATTGTAATTACAGGACACTTAGCTGACCTAACAACTTTTTCAGCATTAGAACCTATAAATCTTTTTGTAATACCCTTAGGAGTGCCGTTAGTGCCCATTACAATTAAATCAGCAGAAATTAACTCAGATACTTCAGTGATTTTTTCATATACTGATCCTCTAGCTACAACAGTTTCAACAGAAACATTAAATTCTTTAGAATATTTGTTTGCAATATCATCTAATTTTTGTTTTAGTTGACTTTTCATTCTATCAATATCAATCTCTGAATCACCAAATAGATTAAAAAAAGATTGATTTTCCTCAATTACTGATAAAAGAAATACTTCTGATTTTTTTATTTTTGCTAAATTAAAAGCTTGTCCTAAAGCAATTAAGGATTGATCAGAAAATCCAATAGGAACTAATATTTTACCTGCTGTATTATTCATAATTTATTATTTTTGATAATGCAAAATTACATATTAATAGATGAAAAACATAAAAGATACAGAATTAATACTAACCAAAGAAAAAAAAATATATCATCTTAAGTTAGAAAAAAAACAAATTGCAGACAATATAATACTTGTAGGTGATCAAGAAAGAGTTGGAGAAATTAGTAAATATTTTGACAAGATATATTATAAAATAAAAAATAGAGAGTTTACCACTCATACTGGGATTTATAAAAAAAAGAAAATAAGCGTAATATCTACTGGAATTGGATGCGATAATATAGATATTGTAGTAAATGAATTAGATGCATTAGTAAATATTAATTTTGAACAAAAAACTATAAATAAAAATAAAAAATCATTAAACTTAATACGCATTGGAACTTCTGGAAGCATTCAATCTAATATCAAAATAAATACCTCATTAGTTACAGAATACGCTATAGGTTTTGATGGATTAGCTCATTTTTATGAAAAGAAAGAATGTATAGATAATAACTTAACAAATGAGTTTATTAAATACTCAAATTGGCCTAAAGAACACGCTAATCCATACTCAATTAAAGCTTCTGAAAATTTGTTAAACAAATTTAATCATATACAAAAAGGAATTACAGTAACAGCTAGTGGATTCTATGGTCCTCAAGACAGAAAATTAAGACTCAAACAGTCAAATATTGGAATGACTCAACTATTAAGTAAATTTAAGTATAATGACCTTAATATATGTAATTTTGAAATGGAAAGTTCAGCATTATATTTCTTAGGACAATCATTGGGTCATAATACTATTACTATATGCGCTATACTAGGGAATAGAATAAATCAATCTCAATCTAATAAATATTCAGAAACTATCAACATATTAATAAAAGATGTTTTAGAAAATATTTAATCTATTAAATAAAAAAGAAAAGATAATATAACTCCTCTTTTTATTAAATATTCTATCTCTTTACTGTAAGATCAGCTTTTTATTAATTAATCCAATAGAAGTTCTTATTTCTAA
>MDTG01321546.1_pt1 | contig 22544 bp, 23 predicted proteins | sample 811421 | NCBI WGS metagenome assembly MDTG01 (sample SAMN05326645, study PRJNA326480) | marine metagenome | isolation source: seawater | place: Pacific Ocean: South East | collected 2011
ATTTTAATCTTTGGCTGAGTGGCAGAGTGGTCATGCAGCGGACTGCAAATCCGTCCACGCCGGTTCGATTCCGACCTCAGCCTCCAGATTTATGGAAAAATTTGAAACAAAGTGTTTAATTATTGGCGGAGGAGTCGCAGGTATAGCTATTGCAAGAAGCCTATCAAAAGAATTTAAGGATATTTATTTGATAGAAAAAAATAATTCCTTAGGTTTAGAAACGTCAAGCAGAAATTCAGAAGTAATTCATGCTGGAATCTACTACCAACCTAACTCTCTTAAGTCTAAGTTATGTTTAAGAGGAAAAAATTTGTTATATGAATATTTATCTAAAAATAATATTTCTTTTAATAAATGTGGAAAGTTAATTGTTTCGTCTAACGAAAGCGAAGCTGAAAGTCTTGATAAAATCAAGAACAACGCTTTTGAATGCGGAATAGATGATCTTAGCTTTGATACTCAAATAATTAAACAATATCCTTTTCTGAAATCTCATACATCTCTTTTCTCTCCTTCAACTGGCATTTTCGATAGTGGTTCTTTCATTTCTTCTCTGGAGCGAGAATTTGAAAAAAACGGAGGAACGATACTGTTTGGAAATAAGTGTATGAGTGTAGAAAAAGAAGATTCTTTCTTTAATATTCATGTAATAGATTTAAATAATAATATAGAGTTTATTATTCAAACGAAGACACTCATAAATGCTGCAGGCATTTCTTCCGTCGAAATTGCAAACTCGATTCTTGAAGAAAAAAAATATCAAGTAGATTACATAAAAGGCGATTACTATAATTATAAAGGTAAAGAGAAATTAGAACATCTTATCTATCCTTTGCCTGGAAAAGATAGTTTAGGAATTCATGCAACAATAGATCTGGGAAAAGGTATTAGGTTTGGCCCTTCTGCTTATAAAGTAGAATCTGAAGATTACTCCATCAATTCGGATAAAAAGGAAGATTTTTACAATTCAGTTATTTCATACTGGCCTAAATTAAAAAGGGAAGATTTACTTCCTGATTATTCAGGAATAAGAGCAAAAATTAAAAATTTCGATGATTTTGAAATTAAAATAAATAATATTGACGATAAAATTATTGTCAACATACTTGGATATATTTCTCCAGGATTAACTTCATCTCTTGCTTTAGGAGAATATATTCAATCTGCTATGAAGGATTTTTAATTTGTTGGTTTATAATATCAAAATGCCCGGGTGGTGGAATTGGTAGACACAAGGGACTTAAAATCCCTCGAAGGTGACTTCGTGCCGGTTCAAGTCCGGCCCCGGGTACCATGTCTGAAAAATATTTAAATACTATGCTGCCTTGAACCTTAAAACGAAACTTAAAAAAACGGTTCAAACAAACTTTATTTTTGTTTTTACTTACAATAGCAGAAAATTACTGGATAAAAGCTTTGATAGATATTAGATTTATTAAAATTTTTATTATATTTAACAATAATTAAGATATTCTTATATTCTAATATTTAAACTTGTCCGAAAAAAATAAATTTCGTTAGAAAATATTGAGATTAAGATAAAATTGTGAAGTACCTTAAAAAATAATTCCTATGCAGGAAACAGACAATAATAGCTCCTCTAATAATGGTGACGATGAAATAGATCTTAAGGAGCTTTTACTAATTCTATTTCAGGGGAAAAAGATCATTGCTTTCGTGATGTCTTTCTTGATAATTCTTGGGGTTATTTACAGCCTTATTTTGCCAAACATATACGAATCTGAAGCTTTATTAGCTTCTTCCGATGTATCATCTAATGAAGGAGCTGCAGGTAATGCTGGAGCTCTTGCAGAACTAGTTGGAATAAACTTACCCTCATCAAATACCAGCATTAATTCCGCAAAAGCATTAGAAGCGATGAATTCTCTTAATTTTTTTGAAAATAACTTGATGCCAAAGATATTTCTTCCAAATCTCATGGCTATTGATTCATGGGATTCTGAAAAAAATACAATATTTTACGATGAGAGTCTTTTTGATGTTAATTCGAATACTTGGGTTAGAAACTTTTCTTACCCTTATAAATTGATACCAAGCGCTCAAGAAAGTTTTGAAATATTCAAAGAAGATCACTTGAACATAAGTGAAGATAAAAAAACTGGATTTGTTACTTTGACAGTGAAGCATCAATCTCCATTTCTAGCAAAACAATGGGTAGAGTTGATAGTAAGTGAAATTAATTCTTTTTACAGACAAAAAGATAAATTAGCAGCTGAAAAAAGTATTAAATTCTTAAGTGATCAAATAACGAAGGCTGGTCTAATAGAAGTCAGACAGGTAATAGCAGCACTTTTGCAAAAAGAAATTCAAGAGCTAACTTTAATTGAAGCGAATGAAGCCTATGTTTTTGATTATATTTATCCTCCTGCTGTAATGGAAGAAAAAACTGAGCCATCGAGGGCTTTTATCATTATTTTATTTACATTATCAGGCGGTATTTTAGGCGTATTTATTGTTTTAATAAGACATTTATTTTTAAGAAAAGATTAATAAGCATTAAGAGATTTTTCAATAAAGAAAATATAAAATCGTAAGTATGAAATTATTTTAATGAGTATTATATTGATTGGTATTAGTATTAAAGATCAGAATAAAATGCTCGATCTTAAAATTTAGAAAAGAAATTTTATGAATACAAAAAAAGCATTGATTTCTGGAGTAACGGGGCAGGACGGTTCTTACTTAGCGGAGTTTTTATTGCAAAAAGGATACGAAGTACACGGCATCAAACGCCGAGCTTCCTCTTTAAATACTCAGAGAATTGATCACCTTTATGAGGATCCGCACTCGGATAAAAAAAATTTTATTCTTCATTATGGCGACTTAACTGATTCTTCAAATCTTACACGCATCCTGTCAGAAGTTCAGCCTGACGAAGTATATAATCTTGGTGCACAGTCCCACGTAGCGGTAAGCTTTGATGCCCCAGAGTACACAGCGGATGTTGATGCCATGGGAACTTTGCGTTTATTGGAAGCTATTAGATTCTTAGGATTGGAAAATAAAACTAAGTTCTATCAAGCTTCTACTTCCGAACTTTACGGTCTAGTTCAAGAAACTCCACAAAAAGAAACAACGCCTTTTTATCCAAGAAGCCCTTATGCAGTTGCAAAACTTTATGCTTATTGGATAACGATTAATTATCGGGAGGCATATGGGATATATGCTTGCAACGGTATTCTTTTTAATCATGAATCTCCTCGTCGAGGAGAAACTTTTGTAACTCGAAAAATTACTCGCGGATTATGTAATATAGCTCAAGGCTTAGAAAACTGCTTATACATTGGTAATATGGATGCGCTTCGTGATTGGGGTCATGCAAAAGACTATGTCAGGATGAAATGGATGATGCTTCAGCAAAATTCTCCTGAGGATTTTGTAATTGCAACTGGTGTTCAGTACTCGGTAAGACAGTTTATTCAGTGGTCAGCTGCTGAGCTTGGAATTGAGCTTGAATTTAAAGGTAAAGGAAAAAATGAGGAGGGTATCGTTGTTAAGGTCGAAGGAGAAAATGCTCCTAAAGTTCGAGTAGGTGATGTAATCATAAAAGTTGACTCCAGATACTTCAGACCTGCAGAGGTTGAAACTTTGCTAGGGAATCCTGCCAAGGCAAAAGAAAAGTTAGGGTGGATTCCAGAAATTACCGTACAAGATATGTGTTCAGAAATGATTAAAACTGATCTTGAAGAGTCTAAACGAAAAAAATTTCTTAAAATGCAAGGATATCATATCTCTAAAGAAGACAAGGAATAGCAAATGTTAAATAAAATATTTGTTGCGGGACATCTTGGCATGGTTGGATCAGCGATTCTAAGAAAGCTTAAAACATCAGGCTCTAAAGTAATTACAGCTAATCGAGTTGAACTTGATCTTACTAATCAATGCCAAGTAGAAAATTTCTTTAAAAAAAATAAAGTAAATCAAGTTTATTTAGCTGCTGCAAAAGTTGGTGGTATTCAAGCTAATAATATCTATCCAGCTGAATTTATTTATTACAACTTAATGATACAAAATAATATAATTCACTCAGCTTTCAAAAATGGTGTAGAAAAACTTCTTTTTCTTGGCTCCTCTTGTATTTACCCCAAGATGGCTAGTCAACCGATTATGGAAGAAGAATTGTTATCAGGTAAACTTGAACCTACTAATGAGCCTTACGCTGTGGCAAAAATCGCTGGAATCAAAATGTGTGAAAGTTACAATCGACAGTATGGTACTGATTTCAGGACTATTATGCCTACTAATTTGTATGGGCCGGGAGATAATTATAATCTAGAAAATAGTCATGTATTACCTGCGCTTCTAGCGAAATTTCATTATGCAAAAGAAACCAAAGCCTCAGAAGTTATCGCCTGGGGATCAGGTTTACCGAGACGTGAGTTTTTACATGTGGATGATATGGCCTCTGCGTCAATATGCGTAATGGATGCACCATATCAAAAGTATAAAGAGATAATTGATCCAATGAACTCACATCTAAATGTTGGTAGTGGGAAAGACTGCAGTATTAAAGAGCTTGCTGAAATGATTTCAAAAACTGTTGGATTTAAAGGGGAAGTAGTTTGGGATACTTCAAAACCAGACGGAGTACCTAGAAAGCTTATGGATAGCTCTAAATTAAGAAGACTAGGATGGGCGCCATCTATTTCTTTGGAAACTGGATTAAAAAAAACCTACAAAAATTTCTTGGGTATGCAAGAGTGAGTATCTTACTTACAGGAGGACTAGGCTATATAGGCAGCCATACTGCAGTAGCTTTGTGCAAATCAGGCCATCAAGTTGTGATTTATGATGATTTGTCGAATAGTAAAGTTGAGGTTGTCAAATCAATTGAAAAATTAACAGGAATAAAAATAATTTTTGTTAAAGGAAGTATTTTAGATTTTGATACTTTTCAAACTGTATTGAGGGACAATAACGTTGACACTGTTATTCACTTTGCTGGCCTAAAAGCAGTTGCTGATTCAGTAATTTATCCAATAGATTATTATGAAGTCAATGTAGGTGGAGCTATTAATGTCATCAAAGCTATGAAAGAAGAGCAAATTAAAAAATTTATTTTTAGCAGCAGCGCAACAGTATATGGAACTCCTATCTTTCTTCCGATCAATGAAAATCATCGCAAGAAAGCAATTAATCCTTATGGTCAGACTAAACTACAAATTGAAAGCATACTAGAAGATTTGGCTAGATCAGATTCTAGTTGGAGAATAGCCTGTTTAAGGTATTTTAATCCGGTAGGCTCTCATTCAAGCTGTTTAATAGGAGAAAATCCTATCGACATTCCGAATAATTTGATGCCAAGAATTGTCAGAGTTGCATCAGGATTAGAAAAAGAATTATTAGTATTTGGTGATGACTATCCCACTGCAGATGGAACTTGCGAGAGAGATTACGTTCATGTGGAGGATCTTGCCGATGGCCATTTAGCAGCTCTTAATAATTTGGGTAAGCAAGAACAACCATTAGAATGTTTTAATCTTGGTACAGGTCAAAGTTGCAGTGTTCTTGAACTCATTTCTGCGTTTGAAAATGTTACGGATTTAAAAGTACCAAAAGCTATATCAAATCGACGAAGCGGAGATGCTGCCACATGTTATGCTGATGTTAAAAAATCTAGAGAAATATTGAATTGGGAAGCAAAAAAATCTATAAATGAGATGTGTTTAAGTTCTTGGGAATACCAAAATTTCATCATCAATAAAAGATTACTATGAAAATCTTAGTTACTGGAAATTTGGGCTATGTTGGGCCATCGGTTATAACTCAACTCAGACTATCTAATCCGTCAGCTCAAATTGTCGGAATGGATTTAGGTTTTTTTGCACATTGTCTAACAGGTGTATATTCTCTTCCTGAATCAGCTCTTGATTGCCAGATTTATAAAGACGTTCGAGATGTAGTTCAAGATGATTTAGAGGGGTTTGATAAAGTAATTCACTTAGCAGCAGTCAGCAACGATCCAATGGGAAAAGAATTTACTAAAGTTACTTATGAAATTAATTGTCAATCAAGTACTAAGATTGCAACTTTGGCTAAAAGAGCTAAAGTAAGAAATTATGTTTTTGCTTCTAGCTGCAGTGTTTACGGTGAAGCATCCGAGTTTGCCAAGAAGGAAGATGATGAATTGAATCCCCTTACAGCATATGCAAAGTCTAAGATTGATGCTGAAGCAGAATTGGAAAGGTTAGCTTCTGAAAATTTTATAATTACTTGTCTTCGTTTTGCTACTGCATGTGGATTTTCCGCAAGAACAAGATTAGATTTAGTTCTTAATGACTTTGTTGCTGCAGCAATTTCCAACGGAGTTATAAATATTCTTAGTGACGGTAATCCTTGGAGACCGTTAATTCATGTCTCGGATATGGGCAGAGCTATTGATTGGGCAATTGATAGACAGGCTTCTAACGGGGGACAAATGTTGGTAGTTAATGCAGGATGCGATGAATGGAACTATCAAATTAAAGAATTAGCTATGGCCGTAGCAGAGGAAATTCCTGATACCAACATTAAAATAAATTTAGATGCTGCCCCTGATAAGAGATCCTATAAAGTTAACTTTTCCAAATTTAAAAAATTAGCACCAGATCATCAACCGCAGGTTTCCTTGATTGAAGCCATTAAAGGATTAAAAGACGGTTTATCAGAAGTAAATCTTTCAGATGGCAATTTCAGAAAATCTAACTTAGTAAGGCTTAATGTTCTCAACGGTCATATAAAATCAAAACGAATGAATGATTGTCTAAAGTGGATTTAATAAATAACTTTTAAGAGAAATTTTATGAATTTTAATAGTACTAAGATAGATGGTCTTTACTCAGTAGATATAAATAAATTAGAGGATGAAAGAGGATTTTTTGCTAGAGCTTTTTGTAGCGAAGAATTTAAAGAGTTAGGCTTGGATCCAAAAGTTTGCCAAGCAAATATGTCTTATAACAAGCTAGCTGGGACTCTTAGGGGAATGCATTTTCAAAAGTCTCCTTATCAAGAATCTAAATTCATTAGATGTATAAGTGGTTCGATATATGATGTTGTGATCGACTTGCGGAAAAATTCACCAACATATTGTCACTCATATGGAATAGAGCTTAATGATAAAAATCGAATAGCATTGTTTGTACCTAAAGATTTTGCTCATGGATTTTTGACACTCAAAAATGATACTGAAGTTTTGTATATGGTCAGTCAACCATATGTACCAAATGCTGAAAAGGGCATTAGGTGGAATGATCCATTTTTCAATATTGATTGGCCAGCTAAACCTATTTTAGTATCGACAAAGGATGATCAATGGCCAAACTTTTCAAGTTGAATGCATTCTAAAATTTATATTGGATAAATTTTCCAAGTAAGTAATTTCACATAAGTACTTTTATGTATTACTAGGCTAAAATTAATAGATAAAATTCTAAATTATTAGAAAAGGACTTGAAAATGAAGGTAGTTATTTTAGCGGGTGGGTTTGGAACTAGGCTTGCAGAGTTGACAGGAGAAATTCCAAAACCAATGGTTCCTATTGGAAGAAAACCAATTTTGTGGCACATCATGAATCATTATGCAAAATTTGGATATGAGGAATTCATATTAGCATTAGGATACAAGGCAGATATCGTAAAAAATTATTTCTTAAATTATTCTTCTTTAAATTCTGACTTTACCGTGAGCCTGAAAACAGGAGAAACAGAATTTCACAACAAAGGAAAAGAAAATTGGAAAGTGTCTCTTATTGATACAGGTTTAAATACTATGACCGGAGGCCGTCTCGGACGTCTGAAAGAAATTTTGTCAGGAGAGACTTTCATGCTTACCTATGGCGATGGAATTAGTAATGTAGATATAGGTGCATTAATTAATTGCCACAAAGACAATTCCAAGATGGTAACAGTCACAACAGTTCGTCCTGGGGCAAGATTTGGCGAACTAGAAATAGATGATTCTGTGGTTAAGTCTTTTAAAGAAAAACCGCAGACAAAGCAAGGATGGATAAATGGAGGGTTCTTTGTAATGGAGCCTAATTTTTTAGATTTTATTGATTCAGACCAAACAATTTTGGAAAAAGAGCCGTTAGAAAGAGTTGCCGCCAAAGGTCAATTGAATGCATATAAGCATGAAGGATTTTGGCAATGTATGGATTCAGTTAGGGACAGAAACTATTTACAGGATTTGTGGGATGAGGGAAATGCTCCGTGGACGTAGCAAAAGACATTAAAGTTCTAGTAATAGGTGGTTCAGGCTTTATCGGGGGAGCTATAGTAAGAAGAGCAATTGCTTTAGGTTGGGAAGTTGATAGTTTAGGTTTATCCATTCCGCAGAGGGAAAATCGAGAAAAATCAGTAAACTACTTAAAGGCAAACTTTACTAACCCCAACAATTTAAAAAAATTAGCTAATAAACAGTATCACTATATTGTTAATACTGGAGGATATATAGACCACTCATTATTCTTTGAAGGCGGCGATAAGGTTTTAGATGCTCACTTTAATGGTTTGCTAAACATTATGAATTTTATCGATAAATCAAAGCTAGTTAGATTTGTAAATATTGGTAGTAGCGATGAATATGGGGATATTTCCCCACCTCAATCAGAGAGCGCTCGAGAAAGACCTATATCTGCATATTCTGCAGCGAAAGTGGCTTCGGCACATTTTCTTCAAATGCTCTATAGAACCGATGGTTTTCCAGGCGTCTCATTACGACTATTTCTATGTTATGGCCCTGGACAAGATCAAAGAAGATTCTTGCCTTATCTGATATTAAGTTGCCTTAATGACGATGAAATAAGAATTTCTCCAGGAGATCAACTAAGGGACTATTGCTTTATTGAAGATATTGTTGATGCAGTATTCCTTGTTTTCTCTAACAAAAATGCAGATGGAAAAATTTTTAATATCGCTTCTGGTGAGCCTGTTTCAATAAGGCATGTTGTCGAAACAATAGTTGAAATAATTGGCACAGGAAAGCCTAACTTTGGTGCAGTGCCTTATAGAAAAGGCGAGAGCATGAAACTTTATGCGGATATTGAATCTGCAAATCAAATTTTAAATTGGGCGCCTAAGATAGATTTATCTCAAGGTTTAAGTAAAACTATTGATTTTTACAAAAAATTAAATAATTATTCTAAGAGTAATAGTAAATGAGATATGTTGTAACTGGCGGGAGTGGATTTATTGGGTCCCATTTGGTAAAAGCTCTACGAAGCCAAGGAACCGATATAATAGTAATAGATAAGATTTCAAATCATTCAAATTTAGATTTGATAAATAATGACACCTCAATAAAACATTATTTTGTTGATATTTCTGATCCTCACATCACAAAAAAGATAATCCAACAAGGTGACGTAGTATTTCATCTAGCAGCACAATCGCATGTAGATGTATCTTTTCAAAATCCATTAGAAACTACACAGACCAATGTTCTCGGTACTCAAAGTATTCTAAACGCTTGTTTAGTAAATAATGTAAAGAAGCTTATCGTTATGAGTACGGATGAAGTTTATGGATCTGTAGATAAAATTAAAAATCACAATTTACTTGATCCAACAAATCCATATAGTGCATCAAAAGCAGCTGCAGATATGATAGTAAATTCATTCAAACATTTATACAAAGATATGAATATTATTACCTTAAGGTCAAATAACATAATGGGGCCTGGACAGTTTGTAAGAAATGTTATTCCAAGATTTAGTTGTTTGGGAATACTTGGAAAAAAAATGACAATACATGGCTCAGGCGAATCTAGAAGACGCTATCTTTGGATTGCTGACGTTATTAAAGCTCTACTAATAATGTCAGAAAAGGTTCAAAAGAGCGAAATTTATAATATAGGTCATCATAATAGCTATTCAAACAATGAAATTGCTCAAATGATAGGAGACTATCTAGGGTTAAAAGACTTTATATCTCATGAAGACGACCGAGTTTATAACGATAAAATTTATCCATGTGATTCAAGTAAAATTGAATTAGATTTTGGCTGGAAGCCCTCTAAGAATTTAGAAGATGTTCTGCCAGAAACAATTGAATGGTATAGGTCAAACATTGACTTGTTCAAACATCATTTATAACTTTAAGAGAATCATCATTATTTTTAAATAGTTCATTTTAATTTTGCTATTAAGTAAGAAATATTTTTTAGCTTTTGACTTCTAATTTAGGTTTAAAATGGATTAAAAAAAAATTAAATAATTTATGAAGTTTCCAGCTGTTTCAATAATTATGTCGGTCTTCAATGGTGAGGAATATCTTCATGAAGCAATAGACAGCGTCCTGAATCAAACATTTGAGAATTTCGAGTTTATTATTTCGAATAATGGATCCTTAGATGATACAAAAAAAATAATCAACTCTTACCAAAAAATAGACAAAAGAATAATTCTATTTGATCATGATGATTTTGGGTTTTCTGAATCGTTAAATCAGGCTATAAAAATATCTAAATCAAATATTATTGCAAGAATAGATGCTGACGATGTGATGGAGCCAAACAGATTAGAAGAGCAGTTTAATTTCCTGCAAAAAAATAAGGATGTTACTTTAATTAGTTGTTTAGCTAATTATATAAATTCGAATGGAGATAAAATTGGAAGAACATTTTCTGACCTTATTAGCGTCGAAATTAACCGAAGATATATAAACAAAAATGAGCCGATAGGACTATTGCACCCTGGCGCAATGTTTTATCGAGAAGCATTTTTAAAAGTAGGTGGTTATCGTAAAGAATTTGCTCCTGCGGAGGATATTGATTTATGGAATAGATTCAATGATTACGGATATTGGGCCGTGGTTCAGCAAAAGGTTCTTATGAACTATAGGATGGTCCAAAACTCAGAAATAGGACAAAACTTTAAAAAGTCTCGTCAGAAGTATGAATGGTTAAGAGAATGCATTTGGTTGCGAAGAGCAGGAAAAAATGAAATTTCATTTGAAGAATATATAGAAATAAAAAAAGCGCTACCACTCTTAACAAAATTGAATAGCTTTAGAAAGAATCAAGCAAAATATCTTTATAGAAAAGCAGGTATTGAGTTTGGAAGCAGAAATATAATTTCCTTCATATTAAACATTATAGCCGCATTGATACTTCAGCCAAGTTACACGATAAAAAAATTAATAAATCAAAGAATTCGTATCAATTAATTTTTTTTTAAGGTAATAATAGATATAGAGCGACAAAACATGGATTTAAATTACGCACAAATTACCCTTTTCGTACATGATCTTTTTGAATCGCTAAACCATAATAACATTCGATATGCGATATTGCGTAATTATGAATCTTTGCCAGAAAAACCAACAGATTCAGATTATTTTGATTTAGATCTTTTAGTAAATTCTCATGATTTAAAACGATATATAAAAATTGTATATGACATGGCAAAAAGAAATAAATTGGCGGTAATAAAAAAAATAGATAGGGAGTACTGCAAAACAATCCGTGTAGTATTCATAGATAAGAATGGCAATGTTGGCTCAGTTCAGTTAGATTCTCATGTTACAGGGCAAAACTGGTGGGGTTTTTTATATTTATCTGAAGAGCAAATTTTAGACGATAGAATTCTATACAAATCTTTTTACGTGGTTAGTGATTTTCATAGGCACTTATTCAATTGGCTCGATAAGCTACTTTTTGGAAATTACATTAAGCAAAAATATAAATCAGATATATTAAGGACCTTCAAAGAACGAAATCAAGAGTTTTCGTCTTTTTTAAATAAAGTATTTGGGCTAGAGTTGACTAATAGATTAAAGACTAGATTTAAATCTGGTGATCTAGAGGGCACTCTCGTCTATCGACGCAAAATGATTAATAAACTTCTCAAATATTCTTTAATTAATTTTCCATTTTTAACTATATTTTCGGTGATAAAATTTTTTTATTTCGAAATTAGACTGTATTTATTCCCACCAGGAGTTTCTTGTTTATTTGATGAATCTCACAGCTCTTTAATTAAAAATAACTTTAAAGAGAGCAAAAAAATTTTTTTAGGAGATCAAATAATTCTTAACTATAAAGATAATTCTCTATATAGCTGGTTAAAATTTTACTTTGAAGAGGTTTTCCCGATAGTAAGAAAGGGCGGGCTTGTTTTCATCACGATTAATAAGAACTCAAATTTTATATTTAAAAAAAAACTGCAATCAAGTATTTCAAATTTAGATCTTTTATATGAATTAATAGAATCTAATAAGACTAATGTGATTGCTGGATCTGTAAACCTTTATGTGCCGAAGATTTTGGATTAAGATTTTTAGATTGGTTTAACAGCATTTATAGGAATTTATAATGGTTATAGCTTTTTTAGGTGTTGATGGTAGTGGAAAATCAACAATAATTAATAAATTTATTGATCATGTAAATAATGACTGGTCTGAGATAAAATACGTCCACTTTCGTCCTGCATATTTACTAAAAAAAAAAATCCAGCAAAGAGATAGTTAAAAATCCTCACTCAGGAGTTAATAGGGGGATAGTTATGTCTTTTTTAAAGCTTTTGCTGTTTGTCGCTGAGTATAATTGGGCATTTTATTTTCATTATAAAAAGCCTGGGCAATTAGTCATCTTTGATCGATATTACTATGATATTTTTGCTGATCCTTTAAGAACAAAGATTTCTTCTCCTAAATGGTTGATTAAAAGTATTGACAGGTTAATACCAAGCCCAGATCTTGTATTTTATTTTGATGCATCTGCTAAAACACTTTTTGAAAGAAAGAAAGAAATTGAAAAAGAGTCATTGGAAAGAATTCTAGCTAAATATTTAGAGATAGCAGAAATTTATGCCTTTCAAGTTGTGAGTACAGAAACATCGATTAGTAATACTCTAGATAAAGTTATTACAATATATGGAACTTACAAAGAATAGTTGGAATATGTAGTATGGCAAAATTAGATTCAGAATTTAATACACAAGGTGATCTAAATATTAATTCTACCTTAGTGTTGGCAGGGTACTTCCTTGCAATTATGTTTGTTCTAAATGTTGCATTCGGAAATGCAATTATGAACGTGATTGCATTTGGGTTACCAGTAAACGAAATGATGATTGGATTTTTTCTAATACTTCTTTCTATAACTGGTCATTTGAAGATTCCAACTGGTAATGCAACTATTTTCCTTTACATATGGTTAGCTCTTGGACTGGTATTTTGGCTGCCCTTTGGATTTTTTGAATATGGAATTATTGCAGGGCGAGATGCAACGCAGCTTCTAGATTGCATGGTCTTATTTATTTCTTATAGTCTATTCAGTAGAGCGCCTTCTCTTAAAATTACGCAAGCTTTAACATTGGTCTTAGTTTTAGGATTAACGTTAGAATTTTTAGACAGAGTCTTTTTATTTACTTTCACAGGTATATCTGTCAGTTCTTTCGTAGAGGTTCCGTTATTTGGTGGAACAATCGGAAGTAGCATTATTGTTGTTTCCTCTTTTTGGTTTGGTATTTTGATGAAGGATACTATCCAACCATATATCTGGAAATATTTAGTATTTGTTTCTCTTATTTTAGTTTTGTTGTTACAAAATAGATTTTTATATTTGAGTATGATTTTTACATCTCTAGTCTATTTTTATATTTATAGACCGAGTTTTTTAAACAAACGTTTTTTAACTAGATTTTTCCTAATCATAGGGTTAGTAATACTATTTGAATCGTTTATAGGATCTTTGGTTACCTCTGTCTTAAATTTAATTCCAGATTCAGAATATTTGATGTCTAGAAGGTTATTTAAATACGGACTAGAAAACTTTTCATTAGGTGGGATTCTAGCCCATTTAGCTACTGGCTTTGGTTTTGAAAACGAAATTTATTCTGGAGCTGCCGGAGGAGTTGCGCAGAGACTCGGTTGGTGGTACTTAATAATGGTAGATTTATTTTCAAGTTCATGGAACTTATTTCTAGGTTTAGGGTATGGAATACCATTAACAGATAGCGTTAATTCTTACAATCCAAAGAGCCCAGCAATTGGAGTTATACGAGAACCTCATAACTCTTTTATCTCAGTATTTGCTAGACAAGGATTAATCCTTTTTGGCATGTGGTTAGCTTTCCATTTATTTTTAGCTTTGAAGAGTATTAGCGTTTTAAAAAAAACTTTTAAAGCAAATCAAGAGTGTAAATTACTTCTTGTATGTCTTTTGGTCTCTACTAGCACTTACATTTGTGCATTAGTTGAACCTGCATTTGAAAATCCGCCAATTGCAATTTCTACTTATATTGTAATCGGACTTTCTTTAGCTATGTTGAGTAGAATAAAGAAGACGGAGCGGTCCAATTAAAATCTTAATATCGGCTTACGCCTGCAGCCCATATCAAGGGTCAGAGGCATCAATGGGGTGGGGTTTTGTAAATGAGCTTTCAAAACACCATGAGCTAACTGTTTTTGTAGAAGCTGAAAAATTCCAAAAAGATATAGAAAAATGGCTCATCGAAAATAAAAATCATTCAAAAATTAATTTTATTTTTGTCCTTAAGAGAAGAAATAAGTTGCTTAGAAAAATTTGGCCTCCCTCATATTATAAATACTATAAAGAATGGCATCAAAACGTACTGGAAATAGCAAAACAGTTGATCGCTGAAGAGAGTTATGATCTGTGTCATCAACTAACAATGTGTGGTTTTCGAGAACCAGGTTATTTTTCTGAGTTAGATATCCCTTTTGTTTGGGGACCAATGGGGTCTATGGGTTATTTTCCCAGAAAGTTTCTTCCTTATATGGGACTAAAGGGTTTTTTTTATCATAGTGCTTATAACGTTTATAACTTTCTTCATATGCGTTACCTTGAAAGACCTAAGAAATCGGCTAAAAAAGCGGGTGATGGACTTTTAGCAGCAACGACTGAAAATCAAAACTTCATGAAAAAGTTATGGAAAGTTGATAGTACTGTTATCACTGAAATCGGTATCCCCAATGTTGGAAATAAAATTAGTTTTAGAAAACGAAATAAAAATGAGCCAATAAAAATTGTATGGTCTGGCTTACATGTTTCTCGTAAGGCTCTTAACATAGCTTTGGCGGCAGCAGCTCGACTACCCAAAGAATTAAAATGGGAACTTCATATACTAGGTAGCGGCGAATTAACCGTTGAGTGGAAAAAGTATGCCAAACGAATGAAGGTTTTTGATAGATGTTTTTTTCATGGAATGATCCCAAGAGATCAAGCTTTGGATATTATGTTGTCATGCGATGCTTCTTTGATTACAAGCTTGAGGGATTTGACTTCGGCGGTCACTATAGAATCTTTAACTTTAGGATTACCGGTTATTTGTTTGAATCATTGCGGCTTTTCTGATGTGATAGATAAATCGTGTGGGGTGCCTATATCGGTAACTACATTTAATGAAACAGTCAACGAAATATCTAATGCAATTACACTCTTAGCTCAGGATGAAAAACTACGTCAGAAACTTGCTTTAGAAGCTGTAAAAAAGAGCGAAATGTATTCATGGGATAAAAAAATAGAGGTGCTAAATAAGATATATATTAAAAAAGTAACTGACCTCAATGAATGAGTTAACTTTTCCCACAAGTCAAGAACAAAAAAAAATTGCTTCTTTATTACGCAAAATTTTTAATCGAGAAATTGAAATAATTTCTAAAGATAAAAAAAAGACGGATTCTTGCGAATTTTATTTTGTTCTTAATAACGACAAATCTGTAAGATTTATCTTGCCTAAAAAGAATGGTTGTCACCTTCTCTCATATTTATCTCCCTCAACAAATTACTCAAAAATAATCCTACTTTTACTTAAAATACTTTACAAATTGAGACTATTTGGTTATTTGCCCAGTACATCTTTATACTCAATTAGTGGATTAAGAAATATTCGCTGGAGTAAATATGGCTGGACAAAAGCCCAACCTCCAAATGTCTTCATTATGGTTGGAACGGAAAAGAGGACTCAAAACGCAGTACTTTTCTTAGATGATTCTCACAATCTTAAAAATACTCTTATAGTCAAAGTCAGTATTAATAAACTTTCTAACTTAAAAAATGAATATAATGTTGGAAGAGTTATGGAGGCAAACTCAACACAATACGTAAAATATAATTCCGAAGAAAATTTTTTAACTCAAAATTATTATTCAGGATATAAGAAGGTTACTGACTTAAATAATAGGCACGTAGATTATTTAGCTGGCTTAGTTCTCAAAAAACATAAAAAGTCAGGCAGTGAAGTAAAACGTGACATTTTAAATATCTTTAATTCTATTGATGAAGAACATAAGCTTTGCTTTCCTGATTTAAAGCCATTACTAGAAACCGTAAAAAATACATCCTTATTCTATAGGGCACACTCACATGGTGACTTTGCTCCTTACAATATCATATACAAAAAAAATTCAAAAAAATTTATTATTATCGATTGGGAAAACGCAGATTTAGACGGCCTAGCGCTTAATGATTTATTTAACTATGTCTATATTAAGGATTGTTTATTTTCTATAAATAAATCTTCAAATTTAGACTCTTTTTTATATCTTATGTCTCAGAATTATTTTTTAAAAATTGATGCCGAATTTAATTTAGAAGATTTTTACCAATATAAAATTATTATTATAATAAGAGAATTTTTACTTCGGTTAAAAGACGCTGGGTCTAAAGATGTATACGTAAAATACTTATATGAGTTAATAAGGAATGAGAATGAAAAAAAGTGTCTTTAGCTTAATCAAATTTCTAAACCGTCTAGTTTTTCGCTCACAGATAGATGACAAAAACAGAACAATTCCGGTTAATGATACCTTTGGATATAATCGGGGAACTCCTGTTGATCGTTACTATATTAAAAAAGCTATTAATTCTTACTCAAAATATATTCGAGGTTCAGTGATAGAAGTTGGAGGAAGAGACTATACTAAAGATATATCCGATATAGACCTAAAAAACTCATTTATACTAAATTATTCTCCGATTCTAGGGGACAATATAATAGTCGGTGATTTAAGTGATCCTTCCTCTCTTAAAGGATACCATTTCGATACTTTTATCTGCATACAGACATTAAATTTTATTTATGATTTTAAGGCTGCAATTTCTTCTTCTTATGGGTTACTTAAAGCCGGAGGATATTTTCTTGGAACAGTAGCATCTGTAAGTAACGTCTCAAAGTTCGATGATGCTAGATGGGGTGATTATTGGCGATTCACTAAAAAAGGAATAGAAACCGCTCTTTTAGAAAGTAAATTTGAAATTATTGATATCAGTAGTTTTGGAAACGTTCTGGCTGCCAAGGCAATGTTTGACGGATTAGTTGTAGAGGATTTTAAAAAACCAGATTTATTAGAAATCAATGATTCTGGGTATCCTGTAATAATAAGTTTTTTATGTCGCAGGCCTTTGATAGATGCGTAAAACAATGCTCACAATGTCTTGGGATGACGGGTCTATTCATGACCTACGACTCGCTGACTTACTTTCAAAATATAATCTCGCCTCCACTTTTTATATTCCAAAAAATAATATTGAAGGAATTCCTGTTTTACCAATTAGAGAGATAAAAGAACTTTCAAATAATTTTGAAATTGGGGCTCATACAATAAATCATACTAGATTGAATACTTTACCTCGTGATCAAACAAAATATCAAATTAAGGGAAGTAAAAACTGGCTTGAAGATTTAACAGGTAAATCCATTTATGGATTTTGCTATCCAGGCGGGAGGTATGATAAAAATATAATTGAAGATGTTAAAGAAGCGGGGTTTTTTTACTCAAGAACGATAGAAAATTTCCGAAATGAAATTTCAAACTTACATGAAATGCCGACAACACTTCAATTCTTCAATCATAAAAACTATGTATTACTTGCAAATATTTTAAAATCTAAGAATAGTTTCAAAAAACTTTCCAATTATCATCCAATATTAAAAATTAACACTTTGATAAAAAAACTTGAGTACATTTTAGATTATTCGATTAATAATAACATTTCATACATTCATTTTTGGGGACATTCATGGGAGTTAGATTTATATGATCAATGGGACTTCATGGAAGATTTTTTTAAGATTCTAAGGGAGAGAGAACAATTATTCTCTTTTAAGACAAATTTTCAATGTGCTTTTGAAAAATCAAAAGATCATTTCTGAGTGAAAAGATCTAAAATTCTCTTGATCCTTCATCAATCACCACCTTTACACGGAGCAGCAAAGGTAGGCGATATAATTGTATCTAGTAAAAAAATGAATAATTTTTTTGATTGTAGATTTATTAAAATTGAATCATCTAAAACGATTAAAGATATCGGAAAATTTAATATGTATAAATTTTTTTTAGTAATATCTTTATATTTTAGAATTTTTTTTATGCTGGCTAAGTTTAGGCCAAATAAGATTTACTTTACAGCCTCTATTAGTGGAGCAGCTTTTTTTCGTGATCTTTTGCTTTCTTTTTTATGGAAGTTTTATTGTTTAATCAACGATGCTCAGGTTTTTTATCATTATCATACTAAAGGTATAGATAATTTTGTTTCAGGATCTAAAGTTAACTTATTTTTAACCAATTTATTTATTAGAAATGTCAACGTTATATTGCTTAGTAAGCTTCTAGTAAAAGACTTTGAAAAAGTAAATGCTTATAAAAAGATATTTACGCTTTCAAACGGAATAGAAAGTCAAATTAATGAGTTTTCCTTGGAGAATAATATAAAGAGAAAGTACGAAGAATTAAGTCAAATTCATGTTCTTTATCTATCTCAACTAACTAAAGAAAAGGGTTATGATGAAGTATTAGAATTGGCTAAGCATACTTCAGGAAGAAACATTCGCTACCATTTTGCTGGCCATTGGCAGAGCCCTAATGACGAGAAACATTTTTTTGAGTTTATTAAAAATAATAATTTAACTCATGATGTAACTTATCATGGATACGTAAGTGGAATAAAGAAAGATAATTTATTTAATAAGGCTCATTTATTAGCTTATCCAAGTCGCAATGATGCTTTTCCTCTAACAATAATTGAATCTCTTTCTTTCGGCGTACCTGTAATTGCTTTTAATCAAGGATCAATTCCTATAATGCTAGATGAAAGAAGCGGGATCATTGTAAAAGATTTGATAGATTTCATTCATGGATTTGAAAAATCTTTGATGAGTTTAATAAATGAAAATACAGCGATGTATTGTAGAAAGAGATTTTCTAAACACTTCACTTTAGAAAAATTTGAAACTAATCTTATAGGAATATTTCATGACTAATCCCTCATTTGAAAGTCAAACCGTGATGTCTTATATAATTTTTGACGACTCTCTTCACAAAATTTGCGTTTCTAATAATATGAAATTAGTAATAAATACTCTTAATCCTCATTCTTATGTCGTTGCTAAAAAAGATAAATTATTTTCTGAAGCGCTTAATCATTCAGATGTCCTTATTCCAGATGGAAGCGGTATTTTGTTGGCTGCAAAACTCATAAATAAAAAAAATATTAAAAAAATCTCTGGCTCTGATCTTCATGAGCACTTGCTTAGAATAGCTAATAAAAATAAAAGCTCTGTCTTTTATTTGGGATCAACTGAAGAGACTCTAGGCCTGATAAAAAAAAGATTAGCAAATGATTTTCCATTTATAAAAGTTTCTACTTTTTCTCCACCATTTAAGCCAAAGTTATCCAAAGATGATAATGATAAAATCATAAATGAAATCAATTACTTCGCCCCGGATTTTTTATTTATAGGTATGACCGCGCCAAAACAAGAGAAATGGCTTCATCAGAATAAGAATAGGCTTAATTTTAAAGTTGCTTCTTGCATAGGAGCCGCCTTTGATTTTTATGCTGGCAAGATAAACAGACCCTCAAAGATTTGGATAGATCTGCATTTAGAGTGGCTTATTAGATTTATGAAGGAGCCTAGAAGATTATTTTGGAGAAATCTTGTTAGTACTCCTAAATTCCTGAAAGATCTTATTTTTTATAGATATAAGATAAAAAGGTAACATCCTAAAATATATTAATTTATTTAATCCATAGCCTTTGAGACTTTAAATAAATTTGTATGTTAAGCAAATCAGTTTATACCTTAAAATTTAAGTCCAAATTTGTGATTGTAGTAGTTCAAAATTTTGCGATTGATATGTTTTAATGCTAATTCTTAATACTTTTTATTTTGATAGCCCATTTAGGAAAATATAAAAATATTAATATGAAATCATTATTTAAAAAATATGGTCAAATCAGTACCACTCTGATGGATCAGGGAATTTTGAGTCTTGTAAATTTTTTGGTCTCTATTTTAATAGTTCGTTTCCTTGGCATAGAGGCGTTTGGCATATACACACTTTTGTGGATGTCGGTTCTATTTCTTCAATCTTTGCAAACAGCAATGATTATTACCCCGATGATGTCAATTGGACCAAAACAAACGGATAAAGACAAATCTCGTTATATTGGAGTAATAATTTCACATCAATTAGTCTTTTCGACCATATCGAGTATTTTTCTATATATATCTATAATCTTGAGTGATTATATAATCCCGCAGTGGTACATAACTGATTATGCTATTTCATTATCTTTAGTGTCATTCCTATCACAAAATCAGGATTTTATAAGACGGTTATTGTTTTTAGAGGGCAGGTCTTCAGAAGCATTGATAAACGATTCGGTATGTTATGTGGGTAGATTTTTAATGATTTCTATAGTCTGTTTAGGCTCCGATCCAACTTTGAAATCTATATTCAATGCCATTTTGATTGCGTTATTTTTATCGGTTTTATTAGGTATGGTGAAATTAAATAAGCCTATTTTAAACTTCAAGAACAATATTGAAGTGTTAAAAAGACATTGGAAAATGTCTAAGTGGCTATCAAGTTCCGCGTTATTAATGTGGTTTTCGGGAAATTATTTCTTTGTCGTAACTGCCTTATTGTTAGGTCCGGCGACAGTGGGAATTTTTAGAGCTTCAAGTAATATAATTGGAATATTTAACATCCTATTTCTAGGCCTTGAAAACATTATTCCTCAATCTGCCAGCAAGTATTTTGTAATATCTGGAATAGCTGGATTAAAATCATATGTAAAAAAATTAGTTTTAATAGGAGGATTAGCAATTAGCTGTGCATCAGTTATTTTAATCATATTTGCTGAGCCTTTAATTATTGCTGTATACGGAGAGGAGTATGCTGGGAACGGTTACATTTTAATTTGGTACTCTATTATTTCTATTCTTATATACTTGATACTACCTTTTAATATTGGTCTTCGAACGCTTGAAAAAACACAGCCACAGTTTATTTCTTATTTAGTCACCGTATTTTTTTCATTGATAACAGCAAACTTTCTCATATCAAATTTTGAACTTAATGGCGCTATGTTTGGCATGATGATTAATCAATTAATTATGTTATTTGTTGCTATTTTATTTTTTGAGAGATCTTGCAGACAGATAGTTGACGGCGATAAAAATATAGATTCTTAAAATAGATATACTTTCAAGTCTTGTTGTGTATGAAAACTTCATAATATTTCTTCTATACTATTAGATATTAAATTGATAAAAACTTTAATTTTAAAAAATTTTATAAGATAACTACTAAAATATGAAAAAATTAGAAAAAGTAATTATCCCAGTAGCTGGTTTAGGAACAAGAATGCTCCCTGCTACGAAGGCAATCCCGAAGGAAATGCTTCCGATATTAAACAAACCAATTATTCAATACATTGTAGAAGAAGCAATTTTTGCAGGATTTAAAGAAGTTATTCTGGTAACTCATTCAAGCAAATATTCCATTGAAAATCATTTTGATAAAAGCTTTGAATTAGAAGCAACTTTGGAAAAAAGAGTAAAAAGAGCAACGTTGAAAGAAATAAGAAATATATCAAAATTAAGTATTTCTATTCAAAGTATTAGACAAGGAGAGGCCAAGGGCCTGGGGCATGCAATTCTTTGTGCTAAAACATTAATAGGAAAGGAACCTTTTGCAATTGTTTTACCAGATATGCTGATTAGTAAAAAAAATGGAAATGCTGGAGATTCGCTAAAAGAGATGAGATTATGCTTTGAAAAGCATGAGATTTCTTCCGTTCTTCTCGGCAAGGCCAAAAAGGCAGATATTTCAAAATATGGAATTGCACAAATAAAAAATGATTCTCAATTGCCTGGACTTGGATTGATTGAAAAAATTATTGAAAAGCCTTCAATAAATAAAGCGCCGTCTAATTTGTATGCAGCAGGTAGATATGTATTTACTAACGATTTCTTTAAATATCTTTCAAAAGTGAAGCCAGATAAATTCAATGAAATTCAATTAACAGATGCAATAGATAATTACATAAAAGATGGAAAGAAAGTAAATGCTTTTTCTTTGAAGGGTGATTTATTTGATTGTGGAGATAATGCTGAATATATTTTGGCTAATTTAGAATATGCAATGAAGCATCCTGTAATAAAGAATAAAATAAAAAATTATTTAAAGACCAAGTAATTTTGATAAGCATTATAAAAAAATTAGGCTTTAACCTAAAAAATAAAAAAACAATATATCTTGTTGAATCCGAAGAAGATAAAGAATTTGTAAAAG
>MDTG01303074.1_pt1 | contig 22543 bp, 23 predicted proteins | sample 811421 | NCBI WGS metagenome assembly MDTG01 (sample SAMN05326645, study PRJNA326480) | marine metagenome | isolation source: seawater | place: Pacific Ocean: South East | collected 2011
AAAATAAAACAGCAAATATAATCAATAATATTTTTTTCATTTAAATAATCCTTTCAATCCTTTTTCTGATGCCTCGCAGATACCTTTTTCTGTAATTAGTCCTGTAACTAGTTTAGCAGGAGTTATATCAAAGGCTAGGTTTAATGATCTACTTTTTTGGGGGTAAATTCTAATTTTTTTTATATTATTATTCTCATCCACGCCTTCAATGTGAGACAATTCTTCAGGATTTCTCTCTTCTATGGGGATTTTTTTATGATTTTTGATTTCCCAATCAATTGTTGAACTGGGTAGTGCTACATAAAAAGGAACATTGTTATCTTTTGCTGCTAGGGCCTTTAAATAAGTTCCTACTTTATTACACACATCACCATTAGATAAAGTTCTATCTGTACCAACTATACACATATCAACTTGCCCTCTTTGCATTAAAATTCCTCCAGCGTTATCAGTAATAACTGTGTTTGAAATTTTTTCTTCGTTAAGTTCATATGAAGTTAAATTTGCTCCTTGATTTCTCGGTCTCGTCTCATCTACCCAAACATGAACTTTAATTCCATTTTGATGAGCATGATATATAGGTGAAGTTGCAGTGCCCCAATCTATCGTAGCGAGCCAGCCAGCATTACAATGTGTTAAAATATTCACAGTATCTTTTTTTTTATCTGCTATTTCTTTAATTACTTTTAACCCGTTTAAACCTATGCTTTTACAATAATTTATATCTTCTTCTACGATTGATTTAGCTTCGTCTAATGCAATTTTTAAAATATCTTTATCGTTAACTCCTAATAATTTTTTCATCATTCGGTCTACAGCCCATTTTAAATTAATTGCGGTTGGTCTAGAAGAAATTAAATCTTCACTTGATTTTTTTAAAAATGATAAATCGTTTTTTTCAATTAGGGATAAAACTAATCCATATGCAGCAGTAGCACCAATTAATGGGGCTCCTCTAACTTCCATGGTCTTGATAGCATTAATCGCATCTTTTACAGTTTTTAAATCTTTGATTATAAATTGATGAGGAAGTTTGGTTTGATCTATAATTTTTACTAAATTATCCTCAAACCAGATAGTTTTGTAAGATTTACCATTAATTTTCATTATTTCTTATTTAGAACTCTTCCTGCAATGTTTTTAAGTTTTTTCATCGTTTTTTTTGTCCTCAACTTTGGGTCTGTTATGATTGCCACATCCAAACAATTATTAGCCGGATCTTTTTTGACCGAATGTTTTTTAAATGTTTTAATAACTTCTTTTATCATGTTTTGAGCGTTTGAAGCATTTTTTTGCAATGTCTGGATTACCATTGAAACATCAACTTCGTCATGATCTGGATGCCAACAATCATAATCGGTAACCATTGCAACAGTGCAATATCTTATTTCTGCTTCTCTTGCTAATTTTGCCTCAGGCATGTTTGTCATTCCAATTACATCCGCACCCCAAGATCTATATAAATTTGACTCTGCCAAAGTAGAAAATTGAGGACCTTCCATAACAATATATGTTCCCCCTCTTTGATTTTTTATATTTAATTTTTTTAAGGCTGACTCGCAACAGTCAGATAGACCAGGACTAGTAGGTTTAGCCATTGAAACATGAGCAACAATTTCTTCATCAAAAAAAGTTTTTGCTCTGGAGAAAGTTCTATCTATAAATTGATCAATTATTACAAATTTACCAGGTTCTAAACTTTCCTTGAGCGAACCAACTGCAGATACTGAAATAATGTCGGTTACTGCCAGTTGTTTTAAAGCATCGATGTTTGCTCTGAAGTTAATATTTGTAGGGCTTATTTTGTGACCTCTTCCGTGTCTAGGAATAAAACAAATCTCCTCATTCTCGAATTTAGCCAATAAAACTTTATCAGAAGGTTTTCCCCAAGAGCTGTTAACTTTTTTCCACTTAACATCGTTAAAACCCTCCATTTTATAGAGACCGCTACCACCAATAATACCTAATTTTCTTTTCATTTTTATTTATTGATTTATATCTACTTTTATAATTTATTCAAAAAAAATGCTATTTAAGTTTTTAAAAAAAAAAGAAACAAGTCTACATAAATCAAAGTCATTTTGGTCAACATTTAAGAATGCTTATTTGAGACAAAAAAATTTGAAAAAATTTTGGTTGAATTTAGATAAGAAAAATTTATCACCAGAGGTTGTAAAAATAACCGACTTATTCATGAATTCTGAAAGTTATGATTGGACATCCAAATTTTGGAGGCATTGCTTAATTAATCATTATAATCATATGGCAAACGTTTCCAAAGATGTTGATCCTTTGGATGCAATTTTAAAATCTGACTATTCAGGTTTCTCCTTCTTAGATGAATTTTCAATAAGTGAAAGTTTAAAAAACAATTATGGAAAATTAAATTTAGAAGTCGATTTACTCAAAAAGCATAAAGATTTATCTAGTTCACAATCATTACAATACAACATGGTTCTTTTAGTTTTATATGAACATATGAGGCATCAAGAAATTTTTAAAAATTATGACAAAGTAAGAACTGAAATTTATAAAAAATATAACCCTTATCTAAATATAGAAAATAAAATTGTAACACAACAATCACTAATATCTCTTTTAGAATACGAAAAAATTTCCTCTCTTGTGAAGGATGTAAAAGAACCACTTAAGATACTAGAACTGGGTGCAGGTTATGGCAGAACTGCTAATGTAATTCTTTCTCTAAAACCAAATACAAAATATGTTATAGCCGATCTTGCTCCATCTGTTTATTTTTCTAAAAAAACTTTAGGTGATTCATTTAAAGATAAAAAAATTAAATCTGGATTTGAAATAACTAACCAAAAAGCAATGATGAAAATGTTTAATGAAAATGATATTTTGTTCATTTTCCCTCATCAATTGAAATTTTTTGAGAAAAAAACATTTAATATTAGTTTATCTATAGGAAATTTGTGCGAAATGGAAAGAAAACAAATTAAAAATTATATGAAAATTTATGAAAATATCTCTAATTTTTTATATTTCAAAGTTTGGGAAATTTCTGGTTTGCCTTATTCTTTTAATCAATATTATTCTGTACATAATAAGAAAGATTATGAAATAAAGGATAGTTGGATAGAACATTTTAAAGAAAGATGTGTTATGCCAACAAATCAATTTGAACTTGGATATGAATTTAAATAAATTATGGATTTAAGAAAATATATCAGATCAATTAAAGATTATCCAAAAAAAGGAATTCTTTTTAGAGACATAACCACTTTAATAAAAGAGCCCGAAGCATTTAATTACTCTATAGAAAAAATAATAGAAATATCAAAAAAAGTTAAATTTGATAAAGTTGCTGCAATAGAGTCTAGGGGTTTTGTTTTTGCTTCAGTAGTATCTTTTTTAATAAAAAAACCATTAATTTTATTTAGAAAAAAAAATAAGCTTCCAGCTAAAAGACACTCTGTTGATTTTGAATTGGAATATGGAAAAGCAACAATCGAGGTTCACGAGGACTCCATTGATAAAAATGAAAAAGTTCTAATTATCGATGATTTGATAGCAACTGGTGGTACAGCAGAAGCAGCTGCAAAGTTAGTAGAAATATCTGGTGGAAAAGTAGCAGGATTCATATTTATAATTAACCTTTTTGATTTACCTGGAGATAAACTTCTTAAAAAAAAATCATATTTTACAGAAAGTCTAATAGAATTCCCTGGTCATTAACTTTTAAATTTCTTTATTTTTCCAAGTTGAAGGGGTCAGTTCGTTATCTATTTCAAGATTTATATGGTAGTCAAAAGGTTTAATTCCTCTTTTTTTTATATAGTCAAAGGTTTTTTTTATTCCATCAAATAAATTTACTTTTGTTTTGTAATTTAAAAGTTTTCTTGCTTTATCAGCAGAGCAAGTTGCGTGCTTAACTTCTTTAGGCCTATCTTTTTTATAAACCGGATTTAAATTCACTCCGGTAATATTTGAACATAATTCAGCAATTTTATTTATTGTCACAAATTCTTCATCTGGACCAATATTTATTACCTCTTTGTTTAAGTTTTTTTGATCAAGCATTGGAATTAAACAAGTTAAACAATCGTCAATATATGAAAAGCATCTTGTTTGCTTGCCATCACCATAAATTATAGGCGGTTTTCCTTGCAACATTCTGTTTATCATAATTGAAACAACATTTCTAAAAGGATCATCATATTTTTGTCTTGGCCCTATTATATTGTGCGGGACAGCAATTACCCATTCAATATTATTTAACTCACATAGATTTTGTAAAACTGCTTCGGAAGCAACTTTTGAAATAGCGTATGGATCAACTGGCATCGGTGGCATTTTTTCATTAAAAGGTGATTTTTGAGATCCATATCTTGCCATAGAAGAACAAAATACTATTCTTTTTACTTTTTCTTGAACAGCTGCAGAAAAAATTGAAACAGAAGCCAAATAATTATTTTTTGTTATTTCGTATGGTGAAAATACTGACAAACCCTCGTGAGCTGTTGCTGCACAATGATAAACTACATCTATACCTTTCATAATTTTTTGAACTTTAGATAGGTCACAACAGTCTATTTTGTGAAATGAGATATTTTTTGGTACGTTATCTTCATACCCACCTACCATATTATCTACTCCGATTACTTGGTGACCAAGATCAGAAAGTTTTTCTGACAAGTGTGAACCTAGAAAGCCAGCGGCACCAGTAACTAGGATTTTAGAAAATTTTTTTGACATGCGAATTCTTACTTATATATTTTAAGACAATAAATCAATTGTTTTATAGTACTTTTGGCCTATACCAAGATTTTTTTCCCATAATAGAATTAACTAGTCCAGACATTCTTTGAAAATAAATTTTTGTTTTAAGTTTATTCATACATACTGCATAAAAGATAGTTTTAACAAATGATGAAAACAATTTAGGCATAATTGTTATTAAAGCAAAAATATACCCATTATATTTTTTATTATAATAAAAAGTAGACCACATCCAATGCCAGTTTCTTGATAATTCCATAGCATCGTTTACCTCTTCATCGTGAGAACTTCCTCCAGAATGATAAATTCTAATTGAAGGATCTATAAATATTTTTTTTTGATTTGATTTTACTCTTCTACAAAGATCTATTTCTTCAAAATAAATAAAAAAATGTGAGTCAAAAAATCCTATATTGTTAAATTCAGACATATTTAAAAACATTGCAAAACCTTTCACATTATCAACTTCTTTTAAATTATTATCATTACTTTTTGAATGATCTTTATTTTCTTCTTGAATATAAGGACCAATAATAGCAAAATTTTTATTTTTTTCTGCTGTAATAAAAAAGTTGTTTATTGCTTGAGCATCTAATATTGCGTCAGGATTAAGAATTAAAGAATATTTCGTTTTTACTTTAGACAAGCCTAAATTATTTCCTTTTGCATAACCAAGATTTTCACCAGCTAATATACATTCTGCATTGTCAAATCTTTTTTCAATTTTGTTCTTAAAATCTGTATTATTTGAGTTTTCGACTATTAAAACTTTATATTTTGAATTTATTGAGTCTAGGCAAGATATAATCTTTGTATCACTCCTAAATGTGGTTATAACAACTGTAATATCATGATGTTGCATAAGTTAATTCTATTTGATTTTAAAAGATATTTCTTTTAATAGATTAATATATTTGATTGTACTATTCTTGTAAATTAAAATGAAAAAATTCATTATAACTGGTGGATCTGGGTTTATTGGAAGTAATCTGATCAATTTTTTGCTTAAAAAAAAATTTTTAATCATTAATATTGATAAAGGATCTTACCTAAGTAATTCTTATAACATTAATCTCAATAAAAAAGACAAATATTTTATTTTTAAAACCGATATTAATAATAAATCCAAAATTTTGAGTATTCTGAAAAAATTCAAACCTGATGGTATATTTAATTTAGCAGCAGAAACTCATGTGGACCGTTCAATCGAAAATCCGTCAGAATTTATAAAAAGTAATATTTTAGGTGTATACAATTTATTAGAAGCTATAAGAATTTATAAAAAAAAGTTTAAGAAAAATATTAAGCTCCTTCATGTTTCTACAGACGAGGTGTATGGAGATATAAAGGGAGTGAGTAGATCAAATGAAAATTACCCTTATAATCCTAGCTCACCATATTCTGCTTCTAAAGCAAGTTCAGATCATCTTATTAAATCTTATGTGAGAACCTATGGAGTTAAAGCAGTTATTTCAAATTGTTGTAATAATTATGGACCAGGCCAATTTCCTGAAAAGTTAATTCCAACTTTAATATTCAATATTTTAAATAACAAACATTTACCAATTTATGGAAAAGGAAAAAATTCTAGAGAATGGATTCATGTAAACGACCACTGTAAAGCACTTCTTACAATATTTAATAAAGGAAAAATAGGTGAAAGTTATAATGTTGGTAGTAATATTAATTTATCAAATTTAACTTTGGCAAGAAAATTATTGTCTTTGGTAAAAAAAAATAACTTCATTATTGGAAATAAAGTTAAAATTAAATTTGTTAAAGATAGACCGGGTCACGACTTTAGATATGCTATTAATAGCCAAAAAATAAAAAAATCACTTAAATGGAAAGCAAATATTAATTTAGATCAGGGATTGTCTCATACTTTTAATTGGTATTTGAATAATAGAAGATTTTTTAATAGTTTTTCTAAAAAAACATTTTATAAGAGGATTGGTTTAAAAATATGATTAAAAAGGGAATAATTTTAGCAGGAGGTATTGGTTCAAGAATGAGTCCATTAACCAAGGCAGTTAACAAACAATTATTGCCTATTTATGATAAGCCATTAATTTATTATCCTCTATCAATTTTAATGTTAGCTGGCATAAAAGAAATTTTAATTATTGTAAATAAAGGTCAGGTTCCTCAATTCAGAAAAATTATTCCTAATGGTATTAAATTAGGAATAAAGATAACTTATGCTGAACAGTTTTCTCCTAGAGGATTACCAGAAGCTTTTATAATTGGAGAAAAATTTATAGGAAACGATAATGTAGCATTGATATTAGGTGATAATTTTTTTTATGGACAAAGTTTAACCAAAAAACTAAAGGAATGCACAAAATTAAAAAATGGAGCGATTGTGTTTATTCATCCGGTTAGTAAACCTCAGTTATATGGTGTTGCAACATTAAAAAAAAATAAAATTATTAAAATTGAAGAAAAACCAAATAAAACAAAATCAAATCTTGCTGTAACTGGATTATATTTTTTTGATAATAAGGCAGTGAAATACAGTAAAACTTTAAAATTATCAAAAAGAAAAGAGCTAGAAATAGTTGATTTATTAAATATTTATAAACGAAAAGGTAAATTAAAATCTGAAATTCTAGGTAGAGGTGGTACTTGGCTGGATACAGGATCAATTAAAGATTTTTATAATACATCCTATTTTGTAGCTACTCTAGAAAATAGGCAGGGTTTTAAAATTGCTTGTTTAGAAGAAATCGCTCTTAATAACAAATGGATTAAGAAAAATGATGTGAAGGAGGCTATTAAATTCTACGGAAAATGCTTGTATTCAGATTATTTAAATTCATTAATAAAAAATTCTAATTAATGACAAAAGTATTAGTTACTGGTGGAAATAGTAGGTTTGCGAAAAAACTTAAAGAAACTAAGTCAAGATACAATTTCATATATACAAACAAGAAACAATTCAACATACTAAATTTTTCTTCGATCAAAAAAAAACTTAAAAAAATTAAACCATATTGTGTTTTGCATCTTGCTGGTTTATCCAGACCTTTATCTTTACATCAAAAAGAGATATCAAATAGTATAGACTTAAATATTATTGGTACTTGTAATTTAGTAAAAGCTTGTTCTGATCTTAATATCAAATTAATTTATTTTTCAACTAGTTATGTCTATAACGGAACAAAAGGAAATTATAAAGAGAATGATCCCGTTTTGCCTTGGAGCAATTATGGTTGGTCAAAACTAGGTGGAGAGAGTGCTGTTCAAATGTATAAAAATTCATTAATTTTAAGAGTGTGTATGACTGAAAAACCTTTTTTACATAAGGAAGCCTTTTCAAATGTTAAAACTAATTTTATATATCATGAAGATGTAGCAAAAATTTTAATTAAATTAATAAAAAAAAAAGGAATTATAAATTTAGGTGGACCAGCGCTAACTATTTATAACTTTGCAAAGAAATTAAATAAAAAAATTAAAAAAAAATTATCTAATGGTTCTTTTCCATTAAAACAGGATATGAATTTATCAAAATTAAAAAGAAATTTAAAATGAGAGTAATTAATACTAAATTTAAAGGATTAAAAGTAATTAAACAAGATAATTACAAAGATAAACGCGGTAATTTAAAAGTTACTTTTAATAAGAAAAAAATAAACTTTACAAATTTTGTTTTCGATTATTGCACTTCAACAAAAGGGAAAGTGGTTAGAGGTTTTCATTTTCAATCTAAATTTCAACAAGCAAAGTATGTAAATGTTGTTAAAGGAAAAGTCTTAGATTGTGTTATCGATTTAAGAAAAAACTCTAAAACCTTTGGTAAAAGTTTTAAAATTATTTTATCAGAGTCAAATTGTTTGGGTCTATTCATTCCAGCTGGCTTTGCGCATGCTTACTACAGTTTTGATAAAAAAAATATTATTTATTATAAATTGTCTAATTATTATAAGCCAAAATTTGAGGATGGTATAAAATGGAATGATAAACACCTTAAAATTAAATGGCCCATTAAAAAACCAAATATTTCAACAAAAGATAAAAAGCTGGGTACTTTTAAGGAATTTTTATTAAAATATAAATATTTATAAAGACAAGTTAGAGATATCTTTAAAATAAATTGGCATAGTTTTAAAATTAGTGTTTTTCTGAAACCAATAAGATAAATATCTCTCAGCAAGAAAACCGTAGATTCTTTTTAAGCCGAACCCTTTAAGATTATTAAATCCAAAATGTGTTTCACATCTCTCTAACCATGGGATAACTGACTCGTAATATTTTGTAAGAACATCTTTGTTCTTACACATAAACATATTATGAGGATTAAAATATTGTTTAGAGTTAATAAACTCATTAAAATCAGATCTATCATTTTTGTCTAACAAAGAAATTGCTCTATCGATATTACCTTCGCCATGCCACATATCGAAATGAAATTTAATAGTACGATTCTTTTTTAAAAAAAATTTTGGATTTAGTATCATTTTTTTTAAGTTCCTTTTAATGAATTTCGTGAACCTAAATTGGTTTACATAAAAAGGTTCACCAATAATACTGTCATATTTTAAATAACTTTCTGGTATCTCTTTCAAAATTGAATGATTTAAATCAGCTATTGATGAAATATTTTTTTTAATTTCATTTTGAGTCCAAAACTTTCTATACTGACAAAATCCAATCCAACCTTTTTCTAAATTTTTAAGATGATTTTTCCAAATCCAGTAGTGAAATGTATATTCGCCGTAAAATGGATTTTTACGAGATATATTTGTTCCATGTTTATCATTTAACCAGTTTTTGTTAAAACTATTATCTCCTAGACCTACAGGAATATACTTCAAATACTTTATTTTCTCGAGATGGTTTGGATCGAGGCTTAAGCAATACATAGAAATTTTCATAATATTATAGAATTATTTTTTTTTATCTTTAGCGTAGTAATGTTCTGCTATTTCAGCAAATTTACTATTATCCTGACCAAGTATATTAAATTTTAATTTTTGGTTTTTTATTAAACTTTTTGAGCATTCTTTTTTAGATTCACAAGCAATGCTTATTATATTATTAGTTAGAGGTTTGTGTGGTTTTTTTCCTTTAATAACTATTTTACTCTTTAATTTTATTTTAGATCCGCTACTTAAATGCAATTCAGTTACCTCTATTGGTAGTCTTTGTAAATTCGAAACATTTAATTTTAAAATATTTTTTTGATAACTCAAAAAATAAACATTTAAACCTTGCAGAGGATTAAGAGTACTCTGGATTTGTTTTCTTTTTACTTCTAAAAAATTTTGAGAAAATATTTTTTTTGTCGGGTAGTTATATTTAACCATTCTTCTAAATTTTTTAAATTCATCTTTATTTTCATTTATTAAAGACTCAAAATATTTTGCACTGGAGATTTGATTAAGTTCTTTTAAATAAATTTTGTAGAATTCTATATCGCTGTATAAAAGATCTAAAAAGAAATCTACGTCTGAAGCCAAATGATCTTTGACACGCCCACTATCAGCCCACCAGAAATTTATTTTATCTTCATAATTGAGATCTACATGTATTTCTTTTGAAATTGGCTCTAAAAAAGAAGTATTAGGATTATAATAAAATTTTTGATCCTTCCAATCAAATTGACTTGACCCTAATACCGCTCTTATAGCCATGACTTTAGCTAATTGTTTTGTATCAAAAACTTCACTTGTCTTTAGTGTTTTGTTTCTAAATGACTCTAGTAAAAAAATAGCATCGTTTAATAAATTTTCTTGATCTGTTCCTAATAGATTTTTATCAAATTGAGTCGGTTCAATTTTCGCTCTCCAAAATGACTCGTCTATACCGTTTGCCCCAAGATTCTTATAATTGTTTGCTTCTTGAACCCATAAAGTTTTACTAAATCCAATTATTGGACCAGGATCTCTTTGTGTTTTCTCAATTAACTTAGGTGAAATTTTTTCCTGAAGAACATATGTACCTAAATTATTATCATTTACGATTACGTTTAAAAATTTTACATCTAAATTAATTAGATTTTCTTTAGCCAATGCTTTCATAAATAACCATTCGTATAAATAACTTATGGTATATGGTGCTTGAACTGCAAATCTCCTTAATCCAAAAATTGATTTTTCATCATTTCTTACTTTGATTTTAAATGACCATTTACTTTTATGCTGCCAGTGATCGGAGTGGGTACCTTTCAAGCTTAACTCGACATTGTAAGTTTTGTCCTTGTGTTTTAAAGTTGCTGGAACCCATGATTGAATACTTTCTGTAGCTCTTCCTTTTTCTAAACTTAATTGTCTACTTTTAAGAATTTTTTCATAAGATTTTGGTTTAATATTTATAAATATTTCTTCATTTTTTCCTAGTGAGTAAATTAATTGTGAGGACGTATCTATTAAATTTTTAAATTTATTTGATGCTTTCTTATCAATATCAAATCTTTCGGTCCAAATTCCTAAAAAAAATATAAATAAAATAAATAGGATTAAAATTGATTTATTTTTAAGTTTATTTTTAAAATTATTATTTATTTCATTCGTCATTTAATTTTAACTTAACGTTTTTTATGGTAGCGAGGGGCGGATTCGAACCGCCGACCCCAGGCTTATGAGTCCTGTGCTCTAACCAACTGAGCTACCTCGCCATACTTTCTTGTCGATTTATAATAGTTTTATTTCCTGATTCAATCAACAAATTCATGTTTAAGTATAATTTTATTCAAAATAGAAGGCTAGATCTTCTTTATATGGATTGTTTGGGTAGTCTAAATTATCTCTTGGAAATTTTTTAATATAATCAATTTTTTCTGACTGATATCTTTTGTTTATCAAAGTCATTTCTAGGGCAATTGGAAGACCTTCTAAGGTTTGAGAACAATGATTATTTCCATGTAAGTGAACAATTGTAAATTTATCTTGTAATTTTTTTATGGAACTTAAGAAAATTTTTTCATTTTTATCAAGTTCATGAAATTCAAAGATTGCCATTTCTACTCTGCCTGAAACTTGAGATAATTCATCAATTATTTCAAATTCGCTTCCTTCAATATCAATTTTTATTATAACTTTCTCATTACTAGAAACTCTGCTAAATACTTGGTTTATTGTGCCTTGAACTATTTTTTCTTTATAAAATTTAATTTTTTTTGAATTAATAAATTTTACATAATTTATTAATTTCTTTATTCTTTCTGATAATGATTTTAAATTTTCTCTAAATGTTACAAATCTTCTTAGGATTTTTATAACATCTTTTAGGTACGGCCATATACTTACTGTGTGATCATAAATATAAACTTTTGCATCATTATTTTTTTTTAAGTAATCTTTTTCAAAAGACCAGTCATCCCCAAGACCAAAAGAAATTAGAGTTTTGCAATTTTTGCTGATGCTTTCATCTACGACGTACCCACCGTCTAAATTTCTTCCCATTCTTTTTAATTTTTCATTTTTGACTGGTAATAAAATATTATATTTTTTATCTAATTTGTTCATAGCATAAAAAGTATTTTAATAATTTTACCTTCTAAAAGACTCAATTCCGTTACAATATTTAGAAAACCTAATCCTTTGAATTGGAAAATTTTCTGTTAATTCGTCTATATTTTTTTTAATTTCAGCTTTAATCTCTATAATGGTATTAGGATCATTGGTTTTTAAGCTGTTTTGATATAATTGGTAATTAATGTCTGTATCAACAGTTATTCGAACATCCTTGATTAAATAATATTCGCGTAAATAGCTAACATGGAGCTTAGGAAAACAAACGCCGTATTGAGAGTCAAAAATTCCATTTTTTTTTATTTTTTCATACTCATTAATTTCAATTTTTTTTTTTGTTTTATATCTGCCTTCTACACTAGAAAATTTGATCTCTAGATTATGGTTTTTTTTATCTTGCTTAGGGTAATTTCTCACTCTAATTTTTTTTCTGGGTGTTAAACCTTCAATCGAGTCGTCATACATTTGCATTTTTGAATTTTCAAAATATAAACTATTTACTATCCTTGGTTCGTAGATTTTTTTAGCAAATTTGCTTTTGATAAAATTTTTGAATTCTGATATTTGTTCTTTTTTGATAAAGAGCTTTTCTTCAATTCTGAATGACATTCAAAACAATATATATTAGTTTTAATTTATAGTTGCAATAAACATAAATGATTTTTAGAGTTTTTTCTCAATTGATATTTTAGAGTAATTATCATTATCGAGCATGGTAGTATAATTTTGGCATTCAAAAGAATTAATTTTTAAAAAACCTCCAGAAAACTCTTGTTTTTTATTATAAGCAGAAACGCAAACTTTAAGATTTTTAAGTGATAAGTTATTTAATTTTGTTACTGAACTATCTTTGGAAGCTATACCTATATTCGTATCACCTATACGTGCTCTATCGATTAAAACGATTGATTTTTCACCAACTGAAACGCCTTTGTCACCACAATTTTTTAAATTTAAGTTTTTAAATTCATATTCTCCTGCCGAAACATCTAAACAATCGTTTTTTGCATTATCTATATTCGCCAAAAAAATTTCTATGTTTGAAAAATCTATATCTAATCCATCTAAAAATGAATCTTTTATATTAACTTCTTTTATATTTCCTGAAGCATTAATAAGATTTATTGAGTCTTCGCAGGATGAGTCATAAGCATTTAAAACAACATTGGATAAATTTATATCTATTAAGGAAAGGCAAGCTGTCAATGAGTTGATATCAATAGGAAAATTTTTTGGTGTTTTCTTTAGTTCTTCCTTGTTAAAATTACCAAAAAAATTAATAGTTATATCTTCTAAATTACCGTTAATAAAAAAGGCTCTAGCACCAAGTTCATTTTGATAAATATTGAATTCTTTTTTAACTTTATCATACTCATATGAAATATTGTCCTCAAAATAAAAATTGCTATTTTCAAATGTAATCAAATTGTATTTTAAATTATCTATGAGATTATTTTCTTTTATAGTTTTTCCTAAATACTGATAATCCAATCCTTCTATTTTTAATTCACCTTCTAACATTGAAGTGACTTGTTTGCCTGATAAACTTTGTTTTTTGCAGTTTGAAAGATAGTCACAACTTTCAAATGAATTATCACTTAGTTGTTTTATAAGTTTAATCTCAGAGTCGATTTTTTTTACTGATTTTACATAATTTTCCCACATTAAATTATTTACTTCATTTTTTTCATTAAATGCTAAAATTTCCTTATCGTAATCTAAATAAAGTTTTTTTATTTTTTTTAAATTGGAAATAAGGTTTTGAATTTTTTTTTCAGTAACACTAATATCCTGATTTATTCCTCTAAATTTAATTTCGTTATTTAAGGATTTTATATCTACTGCCTTAAGCATTTGCTCAAGTTTTAAAAAAGCCTCATTAATTTCACTGCCAACTGGAAGGTGAAATGTAGGGTTGTCACTGTCTATATCGGCATTAGAGTCATAATTTATTGGCTCAAAATAATTAGAAAAAGAGTTCCAGTAATATTTTCTATTATTAGGTGCTAATCCATGATTTGCATTAGCCGAGTTCATTAAAAGATTATAAATATCTAACTTTAGGATATTTTCTTTTTTGTTAAATCCAAGTAAATTGTTACTAAGAGTGTAATCAGAATAAATAAAATTATTTTTTTCATTTTTAAACATATTAGAATATAAAAGATAGATTAGATTTAAATTAGAAAGAGCATTATAAGAAATCCTTTCATGATTTTTTGTTCTTTCTACAAGTTTTGAATTTATTTGTTTTGCCATCATGGCTTTAACTCCGGACTCTAATAGTGGAACCATACCTACTTCCCAGTTACTTAAATTATTGTCTGGCAAATCTTCAGAAAGTCTAAACATAAATCTTTCATCTCCTTCAAAAATAGGCCCTTCTCTTCTTAAACTATTCTCCAACAATTCTTTTGCTGCTTTTTCTTGAAATATCATTTTTGCTTTAACGTTATTTACATTTGCATCTACTAAAATTGTTCTGGGAGAAAGATAATCAAATCTTCTCAACAAAGTTGTAATGAAAATTTCATCTTCAACTTTGCCACGAGTATGACTTAAAAGTAATTTAAATTTTGTAACTCCATGTATGTGGCCTTTGTCTAAATGGACATCTAAACTTTGAATTAATGAATTATCTTTTAATTGAATATGATCTTTTTGATCCCCATTGTGTCTTATTCTTGCGGTAAAATTACATTGCAACTGATTTTCATAATTAACAATTACGTTTCCTTTAAATCTTTTTTTATACCTATCCGGTATCCATCTAAAATTACCAGTTATTATTCTAATTCCATTTTCAGTCCACTGTCTGTATTTGTTAATTTTAACTTCAATATTTTTAATTTGTTTATCTTCAAAATTTATTGAATTACTTAAATTATTTCCATTTTTACAAAATGGGTGTAGAGATTTATTTTCTTCTGCTAAGGAATAGTTTGAAAAAATTAAAAATAAAAAAAAAAATATTAATTTATTTTTCATGGAATTTTAGACTAAATCTACGTTTATTTTTTTTATATTTTTTGAACCTTCAATTTGTTTTTTAAATGAATCTAATTGATCTTTATTTTCAAACATAAGTCTATAAACAATTTCATTTGAAGTTTTATCATTTATAGAATTAACTAAATAATTGCTATTTTCGCATTCCTCAATTTTATCGCTAGATGAGATTTCGATTGTATTCGATGCAATTCCTTCGTTAAAGGAGATTTTATAAAACGTTTTACCGTACTTCTGAAAAATTTTTTGAACAAGCTTTGCTGCAAAAATAATTATTACTGTGCATAATATTAATTGGATTGCCCATTTTGTTCTTACACTAGTAGCTATTCCTATTGTGATTAAATCAAAATACATTATTAATTCAAGAGCACTTTTTACTGGATGACGAAATCTAACAATTGATAATGCTCCGATCATTCCTAGAGAAAGAGCAATATTACCTGAGATAGTTTTAGTTATTACATATGTAATAACAGGTAAGATCATGAATGATACTGTTTGAGCGTGAGACTTAGCCCATGCTTGTCCTGTAGCTGTAAGAGAGAACCTTAAAATTAATCCGCCAAAGATTAATATTAAAAGAGAATTTATTTCATCCATACTAAAGCTATGTATATGTTTTTTTCTTAAAATTAAACATTTTTTTTACTTTTAATTAGACTTTTTGATTGTCAATGATAAATATTTAATAATGAAACAATTTTTTATAAAATTAGTCTCCATAACAGTTGCTATTATCCTAGTTATAAATGTATTGTATAATTTGATACTAGCAGAACAGCTTGATGGTTTAAAAAAATTGTTATCTATTTCTGATAGCCAAGTTCGAAGGGAACTTAAACAAAAAATTAGAAATGAAGCAGAGAGAGCGCTCGAAAAAGAGAATATAATTAATCAAGAAGATAAAATTATTTTATATAAGTTATATCTTAAAATTAAAAAAGAATTCGAAACAGTAGACATTAGTGATAAATAAAAAAAATATTCAAATTTTTTTTCTTTTTATTTTATTTATTTTTGGGTGCTATTGCGCTCTCACAATAGGTAAATCTTGGGATACTTTTCATTTTATTAATGCTGGTAAAGATAGGTTGAGATATCTTTTATCTCTTGGATTTTTAGAAAATAAAGAACAAATTAATCCAGCAATTTATCCAGCCATTTACAATACTCTATCTGCATTTATTCTTCAGTTGTTTCCAAGAAAATTCGAACTAGAAGTGTTTCATCTCATAAATTTTTCTGTTTCATTTTTAGCTGCTTTTGGAGTTTACAAAGTTACAAAAGAATTATTTGGCAAAGAGATAGCTAGTTATTCTTTTGTAATATTTATTTTATTTCCTATATTTTTTGGCCACATGGCAATAAATGATCGTGACACAATAGTAACTTTTTGCAATATTTGGGCTACTTATTATACTTTTAGATATCTAAAATTTAAAAAAAATAAAAACAAAAAATATATTTTTTATCTTGGTGCTTTAATTGCTTTAGGAACTGGTGTTAGATTTGCCTTTATTTCAACTTTATTACCACTTGCAATATTTGTTTCTTATAAAATTTACAAAGAATTTAATAAAAAAATTTTTTATCAAATATTTTTAGATTTATTAAAAATTGTTACAATATCTTATTTTTTAATTGTCTTATTTTGGACGCCGACTCACGAAAATATTTTTTTAAAACCTTATGAATTAATAATAGCTTCGCTAAAATTTGCCTTTGGATATCCTTTTACTCTTCTAAACGGGCAAATTATCCAAAGTAATAATGTTGGTGGGCTATACGTTATTATTAATCAATTCTTTAAGGTCCCAGAATACGTAATACTGTTATACGTCTTATTTATATTATTTTACTTTAATATTAAAAATCAATTTAAAAATAAATCCAATTTTAATTTTAAAGTACTTTTTGTTTTATGTAATATTTTTTATCCCAATCTCTTATTATTAATAAACCCATTTGCTATTTACGATGGAATTAGATTTTTTATGTTTGGTTTACCATATCTAGCTATATTACCTGCGGTAACAATCCATTTTTTAATAAATAATTATAAAAAGAATTTATACAAATTTATTTTATCCTTGTTGATAATTTTAAAAGTTTATTTCTTATATACTTTTATTTTACTTACTCCCTATCATTATACTTATCTAAATAAATTTGTTGGAGATTTTTCGAAGGCACATAACAAATTTGAAAATGATTATTGGGGCACTTCACTCAAAGAGCTGTCAAATAAAATTAAATCAAATGAAGATCTCATGTTAGGCAAAGAGACAAAAATTCTTATTTGCGGTGTGGGCAAAGGTTCTACAAAATATTATCTTAACAAACTAAATAATTTTAGTTATCAAATCGTCGGTGAGCGAGAAAATCCAGAATTTGTTATTTTAACTAATAGAATTTTACCCTACTACAATCCAAAAAAATCTGAGTTAAAAACTTGTTTTGATAAACATAATGGAAAAATTCTTGAAAAAGTAACTAGAAATGGATTAACTCTGTCGGCTATAAAAGCATTTAATTAATCTTGAATTTTTTTGCTTAAAGAATCAATATTAACAGATATATCACCTAATTGATTTCTAGAATAAACTGAGCTACTTTCAGAAACGATCAGGTCATAGTTTAAATTATTGCTTTTTGCAAAATTCTCTATTTGTTTCCCAGTTCCATAAGATTTCAGCTCTATTACTTTAGCTTTCTGTTTACAAAATGCTAAATTTGCAAATCCACCTCCGTGAAGACCGACGATAATCTCAGCGTTATTGAATAGTTTTACTTGGTCTACGAAACTAAAGTTGCTCATTGTAAGAATCTCAAAATTATTCGTTTTTAATAAATTTTTTACTTCATCTTCATTAACTATATTTCTTAATTTACTGTGATTAGATTTTGCATCTTTTCTGTCTATATAAAATTTTTTTGGAAATCGATTTGAGTCTGTTTCATCATTAATAAAAGATTTTTTAAGCCAGTTTGAAATCCAAATCGGTATATTGTTAGCATCTTGAGTGGGGTCATTAAGCAAATTATAAGGATGATCTGTTACTATAATTTCATCAGAAATTAGATGTCTAAAATACTTACTTGATAGTCTTTTAGATTTTGGAATTTTAAGTTCATCTAATGTTTCATTTTGAAATTTTTCATCTAAACTTGGTAATAAAAAGTAATCAATTTTTTCAATATCAATTATGTTTTTTATAATTTTTAATCTTGGAAGTACGTCATAAAGCCAATGCCAATAATTTGCATTTCCTCCACCTCCAGTTAGAAGAGAGAGAATCTTGCCTTTCATTTTTTTTAAAATTCGAGTAGTTCCCTTTTCAAAAATCATATTTTTTCCCGCGGATTCATTTTTGTTTTCTCTTAATTGAAAAGAAGGCCCTGAGACTATTGAGTTATCTAAAATAATTGCAGTATCATGAATTCTGTCAGTATAAAGTCTTCCGTTGGTTATTTTGTAAATTTTATAATTATGTTTTTTTTCTATTACTAAAGATTGAACTTTTACCCTATTATCTTGATCAGACTCGATAACCCCCTTTATCTCGCCATATTTATAAAAAAAAATATTATATATAATAATTCTGTAGAACTTTTTTAGGGAGTTTTTAATTTTATTTATCAATTTCGATATTATTAAATATTATGGTTATAATTGTATATAATATATATTAATGTATAAGAATGTTAATTAAGAAAATATCTCTTTTAATAATTTTGTTAAAGATAATTGATTAAATTTAGTACTTTTTTTATATGAATAAAACAGCTTTAATAACAGGTATCACTGGACAAGATGGTTCTTATCTATCAGAACTACTTCTTAAAAAAAGGTATAAAGTTCATGGTATTGTTAGAAGGGTAGCTCTAGAAGATAAAACTCACAGATTGTGGAGATTAAGACATATCACTAAAAAAATTAAATTACACGCAGCCTCTCTTGAAAGTTACGCAAGTTTAGTAAAAATAATTCAAAAAGTAAAACCGGATGAAATATATCATTTAGGGGCGCAAAGTTATGTGAGTTATTCTTTTGAAGACGAATTTTCTACAATAAATACTAATGTAAATGGAACTCATTTTATACTATCAGCGATAAAAGACTTTTCACCTAGATCTAAATTTTATTTTGCAGGTTCTTCAGAAATGTTTGGTAAAGTTCATCAAGTTCCTCAAAATGAAAATACCGCTTTTCATCCAAGATCTGCATACGGTATATCTAAAGTGACGGGTTACGAGCTAACACGAAACTATAGAGAAGCTTACAATCTTTTTTGTTGTAGTGGTATTTTATTTAATCATGAGTCACCAAGAAGAGGTTTTGAATTTGTTACAAGGAAAATTTCTCACGCAGCAGCAAGAATTAAGTTAGGGCTTCAAAAAGATCTGGAACTGGGTAATATAGAAGCTAAGCGTGATTGGGGACATGCAGAAGACTACGTAAAAGCAATGTGGCTAATGCTTCAGCAAAGAACACCCGAGGACTTTGTCATTGCAACTGGAAAACAGCACTCAGTAAAAGAATTTGCAAAATTGGCTTTTTCGTTACTTGGATTAGATTATAAAAAATATATAAAAATCAATAAAGCTCTTAATCGCCCTAGCGAAGTTCATTCTTTATTAGGGAACTGCTCTAAAGCTAGAAGAAAACTTAAATGGAAACCAAAAATTCTATTTAAACAGCTAGTTAAAAATATGGTAGAAGAAGATCTTAAGTTTGTAAAAAAAGAAGGTTATTAATTTTTTTTAATGGCAAGTAATTTTTTAACTAAATTATTTTTAAAGACTTTCAATAAAAAGGAATACTTATCTCAAAAATATGCAAAAAATTTAAAAAAAAACGTTGATTTTTACAATCGAAATATAAGAAAAAAAATTGAAGATATTGAAATATCATTAAAAACCAAAAAAAAATTAAACTTCCTACATTCAGGTCATTTGGGAGATATGATTTATTCTCTCCCGCTTATAAAAGAATTATCAAAAAATTATGAGTGTAATTTGTATATTCAGATTAATAAAAAAATGGACTTATATTATCATAATCACCCTTCCGGAGATGTCATGATCAATGATAAATCTGCTAAGTTAATGATACCTCTTCTGAAGTCTCAAACATATTTAAATTCTGTTAAAAAATACGAAAAAGAAAACATAGATATCAATTTAGATTTATTTAGAGAAATGCCATTTAGCTTAACTTTTCATTCTGTAAGATGGTATTCTCATTTAACTGGTACTCAAATCAATATGGGAGAAAAGTTTTTAAATTTAGAAACTAATGAAAATTTTAAAGACAAAATAGTAATTGTCCGATCTCCAAGGTACAGAAATAACTTTATAAATTACAAATTTTTAAAAGAAGTAAAAAATATTGTATGTGTTGGACTTAAAGATGAATACGATGATCTAAAGAAAGATATAAAAAACTTGGAGTTTTATGATTGTAAAGATTTTTTAGAAATGGCAATAATAATCAATTCATGTAAGTTTTTTATTGGTAATCTTTGTTTTGCATATTCCATAGCTGAAGCATTAAAAATTCCGAGGTTATTAGAAACTTGTCCTGACTTTCCAGTTGTGTTTCCTATTGGAAAAAATGCATTCGATTTCTATCATCAAATTCATTTTGAAAAATATTTTAATGAATTAAATAAAAGATAATCTTCATATAAAACTAAAATAACAAGCAATTTTAATTGTTGACAGTAATTTCAATTCAGTTTTATATAGCCCATAATGAACTCTTTGTAATAAAGAATTTTTATGGATATAAATGAAATTTTAAAAGTTTATAAAGAAGATTTAAAGATTAACGAAAATGAGTTTTTAAAAGTTCAGTGTATATTTCTTTCGGATATTTACCAACGTTATAACAATGATTTAGACTGTGCAAATATAGTTTTATTTTTTGCTAAAAGGTTGCATTACAAAATTTTAAGAGAGAGAGACAAAGATTTAGACTACGATATATCATTTACTAATTTTTGGAGTAATCATCATAAATTAACGCAAGACGACCTTAAAACTATAGATGTTGCAAAACAAACTGGTTTGCCCAAAGAAACTGCAAGAAGAAAAATTCAAGTTCTTTTAAAACTAAAATCTTTGAAAAAATCAGGAAAAAAAATTTATTGGTCTCCAACTGTAGTAGATGAAACTTCATACAACAAAATTGTATCAAATCATATTAGTATTATATCAAGGTTAATATCTAATTTATTACTGAGATTAAATTTAAAATTTTCTACAGATATTGTAAACAAATTGATAATGAAAGATTTTTCTTTTTATTGGTATCATTTTTTAAATACTCAACTTAATTTTTTAAAATATTGGAAAAATAATTTAAATGATCTTGAGTTATTATTGATTGCTATAGAATGTTCTATTCAAGGTAATTTAATTATTGCAAATAAACAACAGGGTATATCGGAGAAGATTATAAGTGCAAATACAATTGCTAACATAACTGGAATTCCAAGAGCTACTTGTGTAAGAAAATTAGCCCAGCTTCATAAATTGAAATTAATAGAAAAAGATAATACAACAAAAAAATATTATATTTCTCCTGTAAATTTAAGTAATAATCGCATCTTCACAAAAGAAAATCAGTCAAATATTGTAATTATGTTTGCAGAATTTTTCTTGATTATAATTAAAGCTTTAAAAAGAAAAGAAATCTGACTAAAGTGTTAGAATAATTCCAAAAACAGCGACAGCTGAAACAGCTGCAGCTGAAAGAATTAGATTATTTTTTGTATCTTTTTTTTTTTCCTCTTTTAGTCTAGCTACTAAATCGTTTAAATTAACCTTTTTACTATTCGTGAAACTAATTTCTTTTAGATAATCAGGATTTAATTTTTTTTCTGGTTCTTTTTCTTGTTGTGCACTCATACTAATGTTATTAAATCACATTATTATCCTAAATCTATGGTTGTGAAGTCCGAAATGGGTCGGAAAACCGCAATTAGATCAAAATGAGCAGGCCACTTTTGGGTTTTTTTTAAATAAAAAAAATATAGTGAGTTTTTGATATCTAATCTAGAAGAGCTTTTTCTGCAGGCGTGTACGTTAAATTTAAAGCTTCTGCAACACCTTTGAAGGTAATTTTGCCTTTATGTACATTTAAGCCAGCCAAAAAATTTTTATTTTCTTGTAAAGTTTTTTTATATCCCTGGTCAGCTATTTTTATTAATAATGGTAATGTGGCTTTATTTAAAGCCATTGTAGATGTTCTTGGTACGCCACCTGGCATATTTGCGACACAATAATGAACAACATCATCTACT
>MDTG01348525.1_pt1 | contig 22543 bp, 30 predicted proteins | sample 811421 | NCBI WGS metagenome assembly MDTG01 (sample SAMN05326645, study PRJNA326480) | marine metagenome | isolation source: seawater | place: Pacific Ocean: South East | collected 2011
TCAACGTAACTCGCAAGCGCAGTTCAACGCTGGTCAGGCAAACACTGTAGAGCGTTTTAATGCAGAGATGAATAATCAGCGTGACCAGTTCAATGCACAGAATCAGCTTGTAATTGCACAGAGCAATGCACAGTGGCGTCGTCAGATTGCTACCGCTGACACTGCTGCAGTCAACCGGGCAAACGAACTGAACGCAAAGGCTATTCTTGATATGAGTAATACCGCATATGATAATCTGTGGCAGTTTTACTCTGACAGTATGGAATTGGCATGGAAGTCGGCAGACAATGAACTTGATCGCCTAAACGCTCTTGCAGTAGCACAGCTTAGTGCTGATGCGACGACTAAAGCACAAGAAATGGCAAGCAGTTCTGAGGCTGGTGCGGCACTTGGCGGTCTTATGGGTACACTTGGTAGTGCCGCCTTGCAGTTTGGCTTTGGTAGGCTTTGTTGGGTTGCTCGTGAGGTATATGGCCCGACAGACATTCGCTGGATGTACTTCCGTAACTGGATGTTGTACAAGGCACCTGCATGGCTACGTAATATGTATGTCAAGCACGGTGAGAAGTTTGCTGAATACATCAGTGACAAGCCAAAGATCAAGTCTGTTATTCGTTGGATGATGAACAAGGTACTGTGATATGATTACTAATCCGTCAGCTATAGTATACGATAACCTAGATAAAAGCATGAAAGTGTCCAGCACGGCCACTGAAAAATCAGAACGTCAGGGTCTTCTTGGCCCACGTAAAACTATGGCACAAAAGATGTCACAGGCGGGTGAACAGCCTTTGAACCGTGTTGCTGGATATGTATCGTACATTCGTGATAAACGTGAAGGAATGAATAAAAATGGTTCGGCCTGATGAAGTACCATTCGTAGCACCTATTCCGGGTGAGTCCCTGACAGCACCTCTGGGTGGCCGTCCGTGGCAGACTCCTCCGCAGTTTACTACTGTAGAAGAGGCTATGGAGTATTATATTCCACGCTTTGAGGATGACGATGTAGTGGATCAGCTTATTGATGTGCTTGAACTTGGCATTCCTGTGACCACAGTAGCTAATTCAATCCAGCTTTCTAGCGTAATGGAAGGTAAGCACTCTGTAGATGTCGGTATGCTATTACTGCCAATTCTTGTTGAGTTGATTATGATGGTAGCTGACTCTCGTGGCATTGAGTACAGCACCGGCATGGACAAAGAAAAAGAACTGAATAGTAGCAAGATTGCACGTGCTATGAAAATACGTAAAGAAAAGACAAATAAAGATGAGCCTGAAGAAGAAGTAGTAGAACAAGAAGAGCCAAAGGGGCTTATGGCTAGGAGAGAACAGTAATGTTTGGTCTTAATCTTGGTGAGTTTGGTAAGGGTTTTGTCGGTGGTCTGGCTAAGAGCGTTGATGTTGCCGTTCAAAACGACATGGAGCGTATCAATGATCGCATTGATAAGCTGTCAGAGTATCGTATTGAGAAAGCCCTAGATGATCAAGAAGCTGACGAGAAAGAACTTGACGATATTGTTGAAGCACTAGGCGAAGCAGAAGCTTTGTTTGGCACACATCCTCGTGCATCTGAGTTTGCAGCAGCAATGCTTAGTGATGCGGGTAGTATATCTAATCTTAGAACAGAGGTCAATCAGCTTAGAATTAATCAGAGAGACAATCCTCGTGATCTAGCAAACTTTTTTGAGCAACAAGAAAGCGAAAATCCAGTCGGCTCTACGTTGGACTATGCAAAGGCGTTTCAGAAACCTAGTCTTACCACCACTGACTATCGTATTCCTGAAGGTCTTGGTGAAGAGCGTAAGAGCCTGCTTTCTGGTCTTGGCTTTGATGTTGACATTACCTCTCAAGTACAAACCCGCATTGACGATGCGCTGTCTGCTCGTGGTATCACTACAGATACCCAAACTGTTGGTATGGCACTGCCCACTATCAAGTTCCGCAGAGAAGATTACAACCTATCTCGTATGGCACCTGCAGAGCGTATTAAGTATCTTTCTGAGAAAAAACTTACTCCGGGTATGACTGAAGCAGAAGTGGACTTCTATGACACCAAACTGCAGGCCGCATATTTAGCGGCAGAAGAAAATGGTGATCTTGAAACACGCATTGATGCCATGACTCAACGTCTGCGGACTATGGACCCCGGCGATGAAAGAGATAAACTTGTAACTCAAATACGTGGGTTGACAAACGAAAGAGACTTTATTGCTGCTGAGATCGAAGGTGATTTAACAAAACAATATGGAATTAGAATTAATCAGGCTTTGCTTAAAAACCCACCTGACTTTGAAGAGGCTCATCGACTAAGGCTTGAACTAGCTGATAAAACTGGAAATGTACAAGCTGAATTTGAAGCTAAGATTGCTGAAGCCGTCCGTAACAATCAGCCTGAAAAAGCGGCAGCGTTGCAGCGTGAACTGAACACACGTCTGGGTAATCCTGAGAAGCCAGAGGAACAACTCGTTAGGCTGGAAGCTGAACTTGAGCAAAAGGTAGCAGATAAAACCATAACAGTTGGAGACGCAACGCACACAAAAGCACTTGCAGAGTTAAAAAGACTAAGAGGCATTGTAAATAAATATGATTTCTCTGCCATCAATGGTGCCGGTCTAAGTCAAGCAGAAAACATGATCCAAGACTTCATTGATGATGAAGTCAATAGACAACTTAAAAAGATGCCGGATGACCTCAAGGATTTGGTCAGGCGCGTCATTACAAGCCGTGAACAACTTAGTGAAGAAGATCAAAAACTCTATGAGGCTTATCTGGCTATTCTGCCGCAAGCAGAAGCCACTGTGCTTGCCCGACTTGAAGCTGGCTATGGCGACATGGAAAGCACTAATTACTGGCGGGAGATGGCAACCGCAATTGAGATGCGCCGTAATGGGGACATCCTCGACTCAGAAGTGAGCAACGAAGCTACAGGGGGTTCTGTCGTATCACAGGATGCTGGTGCAGTTGCAGCAGACACGAGTGCAGATACTCCGCAACTCAGCCAAGAAGAAATAGAGGCTCATATGGAGTTTTATCCTGATACTAGACAGGGTGTTCTTAGTTCTGTGAGAACTGCGCTAGAGGCTGGAGATTCTATTGAAGAGATCATGTCCGATCTAAATCAACTTGGGTATACACCTTCAAACATAAGTGTCATTGACTATACAAAAATTCCTGATGTTGTCAAAGCCCTTGCTGGTGTTCCCCCACTAGAGGGAACCCGTGCGCGTATAAACATAGTTCAGGAAATGTTGGGCATGGAAGGTTTTGAGGCAGAATTTCTTGCTCCTGTTTTGATCGAAATGGCAGCAAAACAAAAAGCTGCCGCAAAAGAACAATCTGAAAGTAGGCGTCCCATGAGCGCATTTGAAGCAATAAGTGCAGTAAAAGCCGCCACTACTCTGCAGGAGTATGAGACTGCGGTTAGGACTGCTATGGAAGTTACAGGTAGGTCAGAAAATAGCATCAAAAGTCAAAATCCGCCACCTAGAGTTAGTCAAAAATCTGGCGGATTGATGTCAAGGAGTTGACGTGGGCAGTTTACTTGAACGAGCAAGGAGAGGTGGCTCCGCATTATCACCTAACCTCTCCGCATCTCCATCTATAGAAGAGCCGGTAAGTGAAGCTATTCCTACAATACGTAAGAATAGAATGCTTGAGCGTACAAAAGGTCTTGTAGAAACAGAGGGTGCGGAGCGTTCTGTTGCAAACATGAATAAAAATTCTGCCATTCGTGAAGCAGCCAGCCGTTTTGCCCGTGATCGTTTTGGCATGACTAACATTGACGAAGATCAGGCTATGGAAGAGTTTATTGAACACTTCCGTGAGTTTAGCGTCAATGAGATTACTGCTGCTGGTGACTATAATTACGTATCTGCAGCGGCAGCAGATGCAACAGGTAAAACTGGTTTAAACATAAACGGTAAAGAACGTGCCGCTCAGAGGCTATCTGACTACCGTCTTCTCTATCAAACATTTAATGAGATGCCTGCCTTTTCTGATGGCTTTTGGACAGCCACAGGTGACTATGCAGAGGGCATCTTCAAGGCACCGTCAACATATGTAGGTCTTTTGCTTCCGGGTGTAGGCAAAGGCTCTGGCGTTGCCGCGACACAAATGTCCAAACATCTAGTAAACAAAACACTCGCACAGGCTTTAAGATCGCCTGTGACCACTCTAGCCAATAAAGCTGCGTCCAACCCCATAAAAACAACTATGGCTGTTGAAGGTGTAGCTGGCACTCTCCAAAATATAGCTGAACAAAAGACTGAAATGGAAATTGACCTACGGGACGATTTTGACCTCTCTCAGACCGCTCTGGTTGGGGGAGTTAGTGCTGTTGCTCCTGTGGCACTTGCGCCGTCTGCCATAAAGGGCTTGTTAAAGGGTAAGATTGAGGCAGAAACTGGTGAGATAACAGAAGCTGCTTTGCGTCAGCTAGAAGAGGCCAACGAAGCCGCTAACGAGGCAGCAGAAAAAACACTTAAATCTAAAAGTTCTGTAGCGCAGAAAGCTAGTTCTGTTCTACCCCCACTTGACCCTGCGAGGGTTGCAGCAGGTAGAGAGCAGTTTGCTGAAACTGCAGAGGACTTGGGAGTACCACAAGTAGGAGACAAAGAGGGTGTAGCAAGAACCATTGGTGCAGACCCCGATCAACTTGCCATAACATCTGACTTTGTGCTTAGTCTTGATCCAAACCGCACTAAGCGTATCTGGGCAGCAGCAACAGAGATACTTGCTAAATCACCTACTATTAAGGATGATCTTGGTAAGCTGCGTATTACTGAACTTGTAGCTGATGTCATTCGTGACATGAACAAGAAAAAAGCAGGTAGAGGGGATAAGTTTTATCTAGCAACACTAAAAAGATACAACATTACACAAGATGACTTTGCCAATATGTTCATGGCAGATGTGTCTGACTCCGCTCGTAAATTGCGCATGGCTGCACAGGCAAAGCAAGACCTAACTGGTGTGGGTACAATATTCAGAGACTTAAACTCTGTAACAGCAGACACTATATTTGCATTAGATGATGTAGCAAAAAAGACTGTAGAAAAGCTAAACAAAGCTACACTAGATCAGGATGTAAGAAAGATTTTGCAGTCTGACAAAGAGGTTCGACAGGTAGCTGAACAGACGTGGCTAAAATCTCTAGATGCTTTGCGACTGTCAGCTATGACATCACAAACAGCCACCACTTTCCGTAACATGGTCAGTGGATATTCTCGCGTTGGTTTTGACATTGCAACTCGTGTGTTTGACAGGGCCATTGATGCAGGAATATCTAAGGTTTCAGGCCGTCAGGTAAGGCAAACTCCTAATGAGGATATCATTGCTATTGCTTATGGACTTGTTAATGGACGTGAATCAAAGGCCATTGAACAAATCTTCCGTATGGGATTCCACAACAAAGCATCACAATTGTTTCGTGAACTGCAAGACATCCCGGCAGACAATGTTGGTGGTAAGACAATGCGTATGCGTGGTTTAGCCCGTGAACTAAACGCACTAAATACGTTGTCAGATAACATGTTCAAACGTGCTGCGTTTGTAGGTGGACTGAAAAGATCACTAAACGAACTCTATACAATACGCAGCCGTAAAGCTGCAAAAGCCGGTAAAGAAGCACCAGACATAAATGATTACAATCTTGTTAATATCATTAAAGAAAACAAGTTTAACGATACCTTTACGACTAAAGAGGGCAAGGCACTTCTTGATAAAGCTGTGTCAGACGCATTGTATTTTACTTATCAGAGAAGCCCCGATAATCCTATATTCAAGGCTCTAATTCAAGGTGTACACAAGTACCCATTTTTAACATCATCTGTTGTACCTTTTCCACGCTTCATTGCAAACGCTATGAGGTTTACCTATGAATACTCACCTCTGTATATTGTAGAGGGGGCAAAAAGAAATTTGTTTCGTGAGAGTGCCAACTACGATGAAATAGGAAAGGCACTGGTAGGAACATCTTTTCTTATCGGCTCTATGGCATTTCGTCAAAGTGAATTTGCAGGAGAAAACTGGTGGGAAGCTAAGACATCAACGGGGCAGACATTTGATTTGCGCCCATTCTTTCCTGCAGCACCTTATTTGTTTGTAGCAGATTTGCTAAATCGTTACATGAGTGATAACGATGACCCTGTGCTGGGTGATAGAAACTTTATCACTGATGCTGTACAAGCACTAAGCGGAACACAATTCAGGGCTGGTTTTGGTATTTATGCACTCGACAGCGCACTTAAAGACTTGTTTAGAGATGACATTGATGCCTCTAAAAAGATAGAGACTTTAGGCGTAAACTTTGCAGCGAATATTTTAAATACGTACACAATCCCTATCACGGCTGGTCAGGATTTGTACAACACATTTCTTGCTCCTGATGATGAAAGAATTGTAAGGCAGACAAACAGCAGCAACATTCTTGAACTAACTATAAACAAAACATTGGCTCGTCTACCCGGAAACTATGCCATAGAAAAAATGCTTGCTGAACAGCTTGGTATAAATGCTCCAGACATATATGAGTCGCCTACACGTGACGATCCTCTGCGTAGAGTTACACCTATTACACGTCAGACATATGGTATTTTGTTAAACGATAGAAAGAATTTTCTTGAGAAAGAACTTGCAAGACTGAAGATATCAAATCGTATTCTGTCTCAGAAAACTGGTGTTCCAGAGGCGGACACAATGATCAATGCTTTGATTGGTGAGTATGCTACGGACTACATTGTTCCTATAATGAGGAACAGTGACAGGTACAAAGATATGAAGCCGGATGAGCAGAAGGAATACATAAGACAAGTAATACAAAATTATAAGTCAGAGGTCATGGCCTTTGTTAAGTATCGTGCTAGAAGAGGTGGTAGGGAACGCTACGGATTTGATCCTATGGAACGTGTAGAGTTCAATAGACTTAGGCCAATGGCACAGCGTAGGGCTTTGGAGAAATATCACAGGGTGTATGGAAAGCCCGAAGAGGGTCAGAAGTATGATTATGAAATACTGACCATCTACGGTAAAGATTTTCAGAAGGCTGGTCCATAATTATTTTTAACGGTTATCACCAGACCCAGACAGAGTGCCACGCTTCTTTCTGTCAGCCAGCTTCTCTAAGTTCTTCTCCATGATATGACCCAAGTCCATGTCTAGTTCTTCGGCAAGCACAGCGCAGTACCACATAACATCACCAATTTCATAGGCAATCTGTGTACGCTTGTCTGCATATTCTTTGCCCGTCAGGTAGCTGTGTGAATTTTTACTTGCACCATCCCGTATAAACTTCTTGACTTTGTTAGCTATCTCACCTGCTTCTCCTGTAAGGCCAAGAGTAAGATACTCCATAGCCATATGTTTAGGAAAGATGGCCGTATCACATGCAGCTAGTTGATACGCTTTTGCTGTTATACCATACATTGACTTCTCCCTCATCCAAGTTTTAGCTTCTTGCTCCAAGTCCATTTAGTTTCTCCAGATTATTAAAATATGCACAGTCCCAACCACGCTGCCATTCTTTATACGGCGTGGTATTCTTTTTCATAGGGTTAGATACCTGATGAAAAAACTTTCTTTTACGTAATACGACTTTACTAAAAGCAGCATAACCCTCTTCAAAAGCCATCTGCAACTTTTCATTTACTACATTCTGTTTCATATCAGTCTCCTTCAGGCCAGTTTTTAAGAATTGCGAGGCGGTCTTCATGCACAGCCATCTTATCTAGTTCACCCTGTATTGCTTCCATGATATCAGAGTGTTCACCAATACCAACAGGATTTTTAAGATAGGCTTCGATGTTCATCATGTGCAGATGAACATTTGACTGTGCGTGATTTTTCAACACGTTAATCATTTTTGTTCTCATTCTCTTTCTCCTTTCGTTTCATCCACTCTTCATAACAAGGATGGTGACGAGGGGGATTGTATTGCACCCACCCATCACCTCGTTTCCATGCTAAACTAATCTCTTTTTTTTGCTGATTCTTTTTTACCACGTAAATACTCCGGTTGTTTTTGGAACTTAATAAATCTGCTGAGTAACTTTACTAGCATGTCAGCTATCTTATCCATTACGCTGCTTCCTAAACCTGTGCTTGAAGAATACAACTACATTAATAGCGGTGTTGACAGTGATAGCCAATAATAACCACCACTGCCACCAGTTAGGCATGTCTGCACCCTCAATCATGCTGCGTTCAGGTCTACGACTTCACATGCATCTGCAGTGCAGGCAAGTTCACGACCACCAGACGTGGTATCTTCTTTCTCATAGTCCTGTAGCCATGTCCAGTCAATTTTACTTGGCATTTTCTTTAGCATTTCACCATACTCTTCTACAGAACAGTCCTGATATGGTGCCTGTTTGTATGTGTGTTCACTAAACGGTAAGAAACTAATTCCAGATACCTCATCAAAGTGGTCATACACCCACGAGCCTACTTCCATCCATTCATGCTCCTTGACGGAGATAGTAACAGATGGCTTGTGTTCACACCAATGACGCTGATAGAGAAGCCACAACTCAAGCTGCTCAATGGCTGTCATTTCGAACCGTGTAACAGCACCGTGCGGCGACTTCATGGGAAAGCTGAACACTGTTGTGCTATCCGGTTTCATCACATCGGGTTCTGCCGGAACACCCGCACTGACCATAAACTGTGTTAGCGGGTCTTTGTTGTCGCCACGCACCGTGCGAATGTAATACGGGTTGTGACGCGCATGGATGCCACTGGCGCTGTCTACAAGCTGTGATACTGTGCCGGAAGGCTTTACACAGGTGATAGCTGCTGACTGTGGAATGCCAAGCTGCAGGGATATTACCTCGTTAGTTGTAATGGCCTGTTCCTTGAGTGCATTCAATGTGGCTGCAATATTATTGCCTAGATGTGTTGACTTACCTGACATCATAGCATTGTCCATGATACCTGTAAGTGAAACTCCAAGCAGCCGTTCCTCTTCTGTGTTTCTTTTCCACACATTACGCAGATATTTGAAGTCAGTCAGGGTAGATTGGAATGTACCAAGTATGGTAGCCAGACGAACCTTGTCTATCAGTGTCTGCTGTGTGTCTGATGCACGAACAACTACCTCTGACAAATTACAGAACTGATATGGACGCAATATAATTTCACTGCATGGATTGCATCCGAAATCTTGTTCTGCATCACGTCGACCATTTTTAGCAGCTTGTTTCTTTGCCGCTTTGCGGTTGAAGATACCACGCTCACCAGATTTGCTCTCATACAAAGACACCCACTCACGCATGAATGTACCCATCTCTGGCTTGCCTTTATAGGCAACGCTGTTGTTTGCAAGCGCACGTTGCCCCTCGCTCTCCCACCACTGACCTGATTTAGCATGACGCATTTGATCGTCATTCAGGTTAGATAGACTGATGAGTGCGCTTCGTCGCACACCCCCAACGACGACAACCTCACCAATCTTACACATCAAGTCGTGACACTCAATTGGAAAAAGCCGACGCCCTGATGCTTTATTAAACATGTCAACTGTAAACTGAAACAGTTCTTCAAGAGGGGCTGGGCCACTAGCACGGCCACCAAAAGTCTTGAGACGTGCGCCAGCAGGACGAACCTGTGACGTGTCCCATTGTGGTACTTGTCCCGCATAGAGGAGCGAGATAAGTTCACGTAGCGATTTGGCCCAGCCCGGACGTGAGTCGCCAACTTTGATGACCGTATCTGTGTCATGCATAGTTTCGTTGACGACAGGTAGCTTCTCTGTGTGATGACGCTCCACAGAAAAGCCTACACCAGTGCCGCACATGAGGATATACATTGTCTCGTCAAATGCACGAGGACTATCCACTGGTACGTAGGAGCAGTTGTAACCACCCACATGGCAACGGTCCAATGCGGGTCCAGCGGTCATCAACGCTCTCATGCTTGGCATGATGTCTTGGTTAAGCACAGACATTTCAAGTTCTGCACGAAGTTCATTCGACAGGACATACTTGTGTTTAGCTTTGAGATGATTGCTCATATAATCAAAGTATCGTTCGACTGTTTCACCCCAAGTCTCACGACGCTGTTCGTCATCCTTCCATCGGGCATACCGTGAAAGGGCTATAAAGTTTTGGTAGTCTGTAGGTAGATAATTGTTCATAATTTACTCCGTTGTTGTCCTCATGTGTCTTATTTCTGCGCCTTCTATGTCATAGAAAAACTCTCGTAAGTTGTCCTCTATTTCCAACCCCACATCTTCATCTGCAGGCACAGGATATTCTTCGGGGTCTATGTCTACTGTCATATAGACTTTAACTTTCATCATAGCAGCCTTCTACTTCTACTACAAGTTTGTTTAGATACCACTGTGCTTTTTTCAAGTCTTCTGTACCATTTTTGTAACGATAACGCCATAGATACTTAATTATGTTACCTTGCAAATAATACTCGTAACCATCATCTGTTGCTGCTGCAATAGCATCAATACACTCAATGCCAGATTTGTTATAGTGTGGGGGGCTATTCACCATGTCCTTAACAACTATGCCTGCTTCATCTGCCTTCATAGCCGCTCGTTTCATAAATTCTTCATGCCTCATTATGCGGTTCCTTTCGTATCTGTATTGAAATTTAAGTGGACCACATTACCATCTTCTGATTCTATTACAAGTCTTTTTTCTTGTTCGTAATACTCATCTTCATCTGCTTCCACAACATCCATTACGTATCTGTGTACTTTTTCTCTTATTGAGTTGTCGCTTTCCATTATTGGAACTGTTGCACACATCATTTTACAAAAGTGCATAAGCTGTGTGTATCCCTCATCATCTAAAGGGTTGTCCGCAGAAGCAACGATTGAAATGTCAACCTCACCTGTCCACTCCGACTGATCCAGTCCGGGACGAATGCGTATGACAAAATCTTCTTCTTGAAATTTTATTTTTTTGATGTCCATATTTATCTCCTTTTTACCTTTGTCCCAGTGAACTTTATAAACTTAGGGTGTTTGTTACGGCCTTTTTCTTTGAGCCAATCCTCTGGAATAATTCTGTCATAGTATAAAAAACCATAACGTATGCACCATTCCCCATATGTTGACTTCGCACCTTTTCTAAGCTTACGCCTACTATTCTCAAAAACAAAACGTATGTCAAGCTTGGGGTGCTGCCTCTTAATTGCAAGATGCTTTCGTCTATCCGCCGCTGTAAACATACCCTTTGTCTCAATAATTATCCCGTTATGCAGCACAAAGTCAGGTGTATAGGTTCTATAAGCTAAGTCTTCCCACTCAATCTTGAGTTTCTCGTATGTATACTGAACTTTTAATTCATCCAGATACAAAGAAAGCTTATGCTCTAGACCACTACGATACCCGTACTTACGTGCTGCACGGAACGCTGTAAAATTAGGCACGACTTTATGTGTTGCGCCAAAGCGGAATGCCAAAGGACGTTCTGCTGGTTTGATACGCTGTGCCTAATGCTTTCATCTCTTCACGAATCAAAGCATCTGCTTCGTTACGTGCCTCAATTGCTGCACGAAGGCCAGCAGTTTTTCGTTCACGATATTCCTTACGCAAGTCGCTAAGTTTCTGTTCAGTAGCGTTAATCTCCTCTGTGAGAGCATCAAGTTCAAGTTTTTCATCCATTTAATTCTCCTTTCTATTTCCATATCTTCCTAGCTTCTTCTTTCATCTTGTAACCCCAAGTCCATGAATCAAGATTTGGGTATACTAAAGAGGCCAACTCATGCTTATCATTACTTATAGATAAGAATCGTTGTATTGTGTATGCAACCTTTTCCAGTTGTTTTTTATACGCCGTCAAATTATCAAGCGTAAATTTTTTGTAGTCTTTAGGTGAGGCAAAGAACAAGTCTACCTTACTATCTGGATAAGCCATAGAGTACAGTGCCATCTGTCTTTTCTGCGCTTCTGTTGGCTCTGACGGCATCCTAGTTGTTGTTTTTAAGTCCACTATTCTGTCCTTAAATCTAAAGTCTATATATCCAAGTATAGGGACTGGCAAGTCCTCAAATTTAACCTCAACCTTTTCTTGATAGTTCTCCAAATTTTCATAGTCGAAGTTACTATCTATGACCTCTCCGAAGTTTTTCAATAGCCTCTTTTCTTTTTCTGCTCCTTTACTGTTTAAACTAACATCAGATTCCGCACATAGAGTGAGAAATTTAGCTTCTAATGTGTCATAGTTGAACTCCCCGTTCTCATATTTATTAGCGAGAGCAAACTCAGAAGATATGCCTCTTATTGCGGCGGCACCACTAGGAGACTTTACCTTAAACAGGTATCTAGCAACCCACATAGGTGGGTCACTTATATAGGTATTTATGCTGCTAGGAGACAGATGATGTATCCCGTGAGTACGGAACACATCATTCTGCATAGGTCTGCCCGACATCAGGATTCATCCTCAATCTCAATGTCAACAAGACCCTCTACAACATCTTCATCTTCCTCATCCATCTTGGAGTTAGTCTTTTCAGACCAAGAGTTCAAGATGTAATTGTTGTAGTTGTCGATCCAAGAGATGAAGTCACCAAATAATGCTTGATCTTCATCAGTAAGCTGGATCGTATTTGAGAGGTCCAACGAAACCTGTGGCACATAAAATGATGCACCTGTGGGAATCTTACGCTCCTGAGTGTTGGCAGTAATCATATGCTGGATAGGAAGACGTTGCATCTTAGCCAGAGTTTCAAATGATCCACCAACCTCTTTGAAAGCGTCACGATTGTCTATCTCCCAAATAAAAGGAGTGACATCGACCTCTGCCTCTTCACCTTTGTCAGTGGTAGCACGAAGCATATCAACTGTACCAAAGACAACACGAACACGCTTAATCTGGCGTATCAGTTCTTGTGTCTTCTCAGGTAATGCCTTGAAGTCTTTTATATAGCCAGCAGGCTTACCACAGTTAAAACCACCATCATTATCTTTGAGGTCAAGATTTAAATTATCTGACATCAAAGTTTTAATGTACCTGTTAGGTGAAGTATCAGACCCCTTAACAAAACGCTTGTACATGAAGCGTTGCATAAACGGGCGAAACTTTACGTTAGACGAGAAGAAGGTAGGACCATCTGGTATCTCCAGCTTATACGTTCCACCTTCTACCACCTCAACATTTACATTCTTACCGTTCACCTCTGCAGTACCCATGATAGGTGAATGGTTGATACGCATACGAGCAAGACTACTACTGCTGCTGCTGCTGGAGCCTTCATTGGCAATACCCATTGCTTTAGCCATAGCTGCATAGTTGTTCGTATCAATAGTCACGAGTTGATTCATTCTTATACTCCTTTCTTAGAAAGCCCTAGTTATATCACGCCACGTCTTTCGTGTCAAGCCAGTTTGGTCCTATTTTTGCCTCAAGCAACAGGGGAACATTGAAATCAATGCCCCACCTGCTGTTTATCATACCCGTTATCTCCCTATTAGTTTTGCTGATAACTTCTATAACAGCCCTTTCTTCATCGGGATGAACGTCTATGACTATTGAGTCATGCACAGTGTTTACCACACATGAGTTCATGTATGCAAGTTCTTTTTCAATATAGAGCAGTACGATAGGAACTATATCAGCAGTGGCAAAAGACTGCACTGGATAGTTCTTGATCTGCGTAAAGTGTGACACACGGCCACTTGACTTACGCACCACATCAGGGAAACAGAACTGACGCCCTGATGGTGTGACAATTTTACCCGTCTCTAAAGCCTCTTTAGCCAGTCTGGAATGCCAATGTGCGATGCCTTTATATTTTTTCGTGAAGTGTTCATAGTACTTTGCTTCCGCAGGCGTTCTCCCAAAGCCTGTTGCGCCATAAAGCGGTGCAAACGTGTGAGCCTTTGCAGTCTGGCGATCCGTAGGTTGACCAGCATCGGTAATAACTTTAGCGGTATATGCATGTACATCAAACCCAGTAGATACTTCATCTATAGCAACTCCATCTTGTGATAGGAAGGCTGCTGCACGAAACTCTAGCTGGGCAAAGTCAGCTTCCATAATCTTGCCACCTTCCCACCGGGATACAAACACCTTCTTCACAGGGAAGGTGCCACCACGTGGCATGTTCTGCATGTTAGGCTCTGCACCAGACAGTCTCCCTGTCGCAGTGCGATGCTGTAGCAAACGCACATGCAGCTTACCATCATGCTTGGTGAACATCTTGATGCCCTCTACAAACGAGGACAGGTATGTATCCACAGCAGATAGTCGGCGGACTTTTGACAGGAAGTCCACAGCCTCTGTCATTCCTTTGACACGTGCTGCTTTCTCCAATGTCTCAAGGTTCAGCTTGCTTGTGCTGAAGCCACTGGCACTAGCCCACTTGGCTGATGGTGGCTTGAACTTCAACCCAGCCACGGCATTGGATGGTGATAGAAGATAGCCAGCAGTATCACAAGTAGGGCAGCGATTAGGTTTCGCAAACGGCTCTCCATTCTTCTTTACCTTTCGTATGTACCCTGTGCCATTACAGGTCTTGCATTGTGTTGCTCTGGTCTTGGCCAACTTGGTGGTATGCGCATTGACTAACCTACGGAAGTCGTCTTCAGGCATGTATGGGTCAATCTGTGTAGCCCAGAACTGCTTGTCATTTACCTTGCGGCTGTAGATCATCCAAGACAATTGCTCTGGGCTGTTAAGGTTGATAGGGGTATCACCCATCAGCCTACGCACATGGGCCTGTAGATCATCAGTAAGCTGCTTACGCTCCTGCTCAAACTCTGTTCGCACATCGTCCAGTGCTTGCTTGTCCACTGTAAACCCTCGCTGATATATACGAGAAAGACATACTGCCACCTGATTGGTCAGGTCAACGGTACCCATAAGTCCGCTATCTTTTGGTGTGTTCAGGCGATACATCAGCTTGTCTGCCAGTTGCTGCGTAGCCTCAAGGTCAGCAATCAGGTACTCCGTCAGTTCGTCAATGGGAATGGTGCGTGTGCTGTAGCCTCGCTTGAAATATTCCTTGAGAGTGTCCTGCTTCTTGGTATCAAGATCATAGCGTTCTGCACACGCCTCAAGCGACAGCGGCTCCTTGATGCCACGCTGTAGCACATACTCAGCCAACATCGTGTCGAACACAGGGCCATTATACTTGAAGCCACTCTCCCACAGCCACAGCAAGTCGTGTGCTGCGTTGTGCATAATAAGAACAGTAGCCTCATCAAGAAACATCTGCACACGCTCACTGTAGTCATGCCCACTTTCATGCTCTTCATGGTCAAATGGGAATGTGTAACATGCCCCTTGGTCAGTCAGTATACCCACCATCGTTAGGCTGTTGTTCACCTCAAATGGATCAAGGTGCATCTTGCCGTCACGATGTGTGACGGTATTCTCTACATCTAGTGTTATCTTCATCCTTCATACCTCGCTGTCAAATAGTCCAGTTCACAGTTTACCATACCGTGCCAGCCATTCAACTTGTTTTTTACAATGTTCATGTGCCGCAGTGGGCTATCCTCCTCCTGTCCCTCGACAGTAGGTGACTTACCGATTAGGATCATCAGGTCAGCCTCTGCAGCCTTGCCTGTACGTGATCCTTCCATCATGCTCTGGTTAAGCTGTGACCTACCCTCTGCCTCTGCGGAAAGCTGGGACATGTAGAACACAGCGCAGTCATACGCCTTGGCTATCTGTCGTGCGTGGATAGCACACGCCTTGAGTGCCTCGTCCTGTCGGGCGAAGCCACCCTCTGCCTTGAACTTGTCACCCATGTCAAGCACGAGGACATCGGGGCGATAGGTCTTGGCTACGCTCTCAACCCAATTCATGTCGCGGCCTGACGCCTCTTTGATTTTGATGTTGCTCATCACAGGTTCATACAGGGACTTGGCCTTGCTCATATTCTCTTTAACCTCACGCGCCGACATACCGGCAGCAGCGGTCAGATATCGTGCGCCAACCCTGTGCGTTGGCTCCTCGTTACAGAGGATGACACACTTGGCACCCTGATGTGCAAAGCCATTGGGAGCGGCGATCAGGCTGGCATGGAACGATGTCTTGCCAGTGTTGGGACGCGCACCCACTTCGATAAGCTGACCGGCACTGACACCCTCTATCTTACGAGCGACAGTGGGGATGTTGAAAGACCAACGTGCTTCCAGTTCAGCCTTTGCCATCAGCGTCTCAATGGTGATATCGTCCCATTCGATATTGAGATTGGGAGTGAAGTCATCACCATACCGCTCAAGAAGATTACGCAGCGTCTCCATCGTACCGCCTGTGCCACTCACCATGTCGAAGCCAATGTTGGCGACATCTTCACCAACTACCTTCTGGAACAGCTTGGACAGCACCTCCTGTGCAATGTCGTTGCCCATCGGCTCCTCACGCTTGAGTTGGGTGAAGAGGCTATCGAAGCCCGTCTTTTGTGCCGTCGTCATCGTGGGGTTGCCAGATACAAACAGGGCTTGCACCTCATCGGGTGTGACACTACGGTTGTAGTGATCCATTGCTTTGTCAATCGTCTGCTTGATCTTGCGATTGTCTGAACTGAACAGTCGGTCAGGACACTTGGCACCACGATGGTCATCGTAGAAGCCCTTGTCCATCAGACTGCGTAGCATTGATACTTCCATTATATATCTCCTATGTCGGCTAGGTTTGTCATATCAGTTGGATTACGATATTTCAAATCATCTGTCAAGTAAAGGACACGCACGTCATCAACATGTCCTCGCAACTCCTTTGCCATCAGCAAAGTCTTACGCACTGCATCGGGGTCTAGTGCGATGACTGCTGTTGAGAACTGCGTGAGAAACTTTTTGTGTGCATCGGACAGTGATGTCCCTAGCACAGCAATCCCGACAAAGTTACCACCACCAACCACAGCGGCACTCACGCAGTCCTCAACAACTACAGCGACCTTACCACAACCATGAGCATATGGCAAGCCACTTTTTCCATATCGACGCCATTTAGGTAGCCGCTTGTTCAGCGCACGACCTGTCGCGTCTACAATCTTACCCTCGTGCATGATAGGAAACACAGCACGGTGTTCACGCACATCATACAGCAAGCCTAGTTCTGCGGCATCCAGCCCGTATGTATCGCTGGCCCACGTAATCACATCGTGATTGGCTGGCACGAGATACTCAGGGACATCAAACTCAGCACCAGCGAAACGCTCTGCATCGGATAGCTGGGTACGGATATCATCCACAGTCATACGCACACGTGTGCCACCCTTGAGATCACAGGACATACGAAAGCAGTTCCATACCAGTGACCCCATGTTGTTGGTCACGGTGAATGTACGCTGACCACAGCTAGGACACTTAGTCCTGACTGTAGAACCCACTTGTACATTCATGTCACTTACAATGTTATATATATTATTCATATATACTCTCTCCTGTGCGGCAGTTAAGTGCTTTTACCATGTATTTTACGTGCTGTCAAGGCTGTATTTGCACTCGCATACGTATTTTTCATATAGGGTTTGACCGATTGTGGATTAGCATGTCCTGTAACCGACATTATTTGTCCGATACCGACACCAGCTTCCACCATTTCCGTTGTGCCAGTACGACGCAGGTCAGATAGTCGCAGTTCACTTGACAATCCAGCCTCATCCATCAGCTTACGAGCATGAAGGGGCAGTTTGTACTGGCTGTACGGAATGTACTCACCTCCGATTGGCTTGGGGCGTGGTGCTACCCACTGCTGGAACCCAAAGTCTTCGTGCTGTTGTCTTAACATATCCAGTAGGTCATCGTCAATAGGCAAGAACACCTCCGCCCTACGCTTGGACTGTTCAATATGAACACGAGCCTTATCAAATTGTATACAATCCCATGTCAGCAACCGCATGTCACCGACACGCTGGCACCAAGCGTATGCCATGTGTGCTATCAGCCCTATATTACGGGTGCTAAAATCGCTGTAGGCCACGTCTAACAGCTTCTGTATATCCTCCCTACCCCAAAGCACCTTACGTGGCGTGGACGAGCGTCTACGGACGATAGAGAAGGGGTTCAGGTTGCAATGCTCCATCCGCACAGCGTAGTTGTACAGGATGCGGATGGTAGCCATAATATGATTAGCGAATGGAATGCCACGATCACACCACAAGTCATACACCAGCTTGGCTTGCTTGGTGGTGATGCTTGCATGGTTCAGAGAACCAAGGCTCGTACCGTCTACTTCTGTCTCAAATGCGACACGTAAAAAGTATTGATACGAAGCCTTAGTCTCGTCACGCAAGTTCTTGAAATCATGGGAAGAAAAGTATTCCTCCGCTATTTCTAGAACCGTCGTCATGTTATGCTGCCCGTACAAGTGATTGGAACTGCGGGGTATTGGCCCACTTAGCTGCGTCATATTCACGCAGTAGCATGTTGTATGCCTGTGTGTCATTGCCTGTCTCACGAAGTTTGAAACCATTACGCTCATCGGCGTAGGTTGCATAGTTTGTGAAGGCAGAGTACAACGCCCACAGGTTCTGACCTCGCGTCGTCACCTCTTCACGGTACAGAGCGAACATCTTCTCAGCCTGCTTGTTGTTACGCATGATGCTTTCAAGCAGACCCTTGACATCCACATGCATGAGGGGGCTTTCGGCCCAGCGTTGCATCTGTTCTGTCTTGGCATAGAAGTTGTTCTTGGATTTACCCAGCCTACGGATGAAGGCATCCATGTCAAAACCACTGGTGTTCTTACGCTTCACCTTGTCATGCACACCGGAAATCATGCCATTGAGGCAGAAGAAATCAATGGCCCCAAAGATAGCCACGTTAGAGCAACTACCGTTCACACCATGCAGGGCAATGATACGCTGTTGCACCTCAGTCTCATGGCGGGTGGTAGTGATCTTAGCAGACACATTAGGCAGACGAACATCCATGACGCCCATCCCATTGTTGTAGGCAGACTTCCATGACACCTCTGCATCCAGCAATTCATACTGTGACAGGTGTTCAGTCATGGTGGCACTTACCTTGCGGAAGAAGTCACCGTGGTTCTCACATTTGAACCCACTCCCAACGATGCCAATGTATTCATCAGTGTTCCCATTGATGACATACTTCTGGCCTTCCATTTTAGTATCCTCATATTTCACAGGGAAATCAAGGTGTTCTGGTACGTCCACAGCGGACGCATTCACATAGTCAAGTGGCATGTTTCTCTCCTTTTGCCAGTCAAATGATACTGTGTTATATTACATATTTATCGCAAAGTCAACTCATTAATCCCAGCGATAAAAGATATGTTCACCTATCTGCACGACAGGTGTTTTGCTTTCTGCCCATTCGGGCAGGACATATGTTGCATGGTAATGGGTGGCACCCTCAACGAAGTCATCAAGGTTGCCTGTGTGTACGCCCTGCGCAATCACGAGGGCTTGCTCCCACGCTGTCTGGTCAGGCGTTTTGTCTGACTTGCCGTCGCAGTACCAGCTAAACTGACAGCGGTGCCGGACAGGGAAGTCGGGCTTCCATGAGTATGTCGGGCCTTGCATGACCACATCACATACATCATCAGGATACCTGTCATCATGTACACGGTTCATCACTACTTGGGCCACCGCAACCTGCCCAATGAAGGGCTGGTCACGGGCCTCGTGATACACGTTGAGTGCAAGGCATACGAGTGCTTCTGCAAACATCAGTCGTCACCCTCTTCACTGTGTTCAAACAGTATCCAATCAGCACCGTATGGGATGTGACCATCCTCGCCACGATTAGGTACAAACTTGAGGATGCGATGCAGTTCGCACTGCAGAGTTTCCAGATGCTGTATCTGCGACATCCATATGTCGTTGCATTCGTAGATAGTCTCCATAGTTCTGCGCAGTTTGTTGTATGAGTTCAGCAAATCCATACGCTGTGCTTGTGTAAGCAAGAAGGGCTTGTCCATATCCAGTTTTTCCATTGTCATTCTCCTAATCACAAGAGGTTTGTCGGGATATCACAGCCACCCAACATTGCTGATCTTCATCATAGTACGCTGGCTTGTCTAGCCTAGTGCCGTACCCAAATGGGTGATAGCCACGAAAGTAATCCTCTACCTTGCGTTCAAGGATGGTGCGGTCTTCATGTTTGATGTTCACCGTTATTGTTTTCATTACATATCCTCTCTAGAATATCGTTGTGTACTTGCATCCACTCTGGCATGAAGCGTCCCTTGTTATACTTCGCAAACTTCATCTTGTCAATGATGTAAAATGCGCGATACGCCTCGACAGGCCAGTTCTCGTTTGTCTTTAGATCATCATGCCCACTGAAACATTGCGGGTGTGGCGTCCTAAAGTTGGTGATATCTGGTATGTATTTCTCTGCCTCAACCAGTGCATCAAAGTGTCGCATAGCCGCATGGCCCGTGTTTACTGTGCCATTACTACGCCGTGGGTATCGCCATACATACTCGTCATTCATAGCCTTGAACAGACGCACAGCGAACCTGTAGTTTATGCGTGTCTCCCTCGCCCATTGTGTGCAGGGGTGGTTCAGGTATGCTGTCTTATATATGCCAGCTTCCTCTGCAAACGCTGGTGCGTGTATACGCACAGCAGTGCATAGCATCTGCGCCTCTTCCAATGGCATCTTGATAATATGCTGGTCACACAATGACTTAGCAATATCCTCTGGGTGGTGTTCAATCAGAAACCTGTTCATCAGCAGTATATCCTTTCCATAATCCCGTTGAAGGCATGATACATCATCCATCCTAAGAATGCCCAACAGCATACAAGTAGGAGTGTCTCAATGTCATCATGCGTGAGATAGTATTCCACAGCCTTGTCCCATAGCTTACTCATGCTCACCTCCATTGCCTCGACCTAAACCGCCGAAATACTGCGGCCTACGCTTGGCTGTTTCAAACACGCCAGCAGTGATGAACACGCCAGCAATCAGCATGGCATGGGCAATAGCACTGATGCCAAAGACAACGACACTGCCCACCCACATGCTGAAGATGATACACCACATCCACGCCAGCACCTGCATTACCATGTGCCGTGTATTCATGTCGGGTATGTGGGACAAGGGATTGTACCGCCAATCCATCACTAGTTTCCAGATGTTAGTCATTGCTCACCTCCCGCAAGAACCAGCTTGTGCTGGTATCTGTTGTCCACTCACCGTCTTTCTCGACGCACTGGTACACTACGCAGACAATCTGGCTAGTATCCTCGTCTATCCACACGTTGAGGTCAAACACAGCCTCGCCAATACCAACGCCATACCACTCTTGCTCTACCCCATCTTGGAAGTCGGGCATGGCAACGTGGTCAAAGTACGCAGTCAGATAGCCCTTCTCGTAGTGGGACAGGGCTAGTTCAAATCCAGTGTGTTCATTCATGGGTATCTCCGGTTTAGGTGGTGTGCGATAGCCTCTTGTTCCGGCTGGTCGTCAAACCACTGGTCAAGCAGTGCATACTTCTTGCGCTTCGCGGACGCACGTTGAAGTTGCAGGTCAGTCATCCGTCGTTTGTTTGTCCGCTTGGTGCGGAACTTGTCTGTCTTCACTCGCATGTTTATCTCGCTTCCTGTTGTATTTCTTTTTGTTAGGCACAACCTGTGTGCGCCTGCGGCTTTGCATCATAGCCTTTGCCACAGGGTTTATTCTATTGACACGGTCAACCATTGTCAACCCCCCAATTCATATATCATCATTCGGAGTTCGTCTTGATATTCCTGTACCCTTGACCAGTCATCGTCTGACAGACGATTGATCTGCCTATCAGTCAACAGATGATGGATGTTGTACAGGTCTACGATATCTCCATTCGGATATCTGTCGAGTTCTCTAAAAGTTTTTTGTTTCATGTCATCACCTCTTGTTGTGTTTTTATGTTATACAGATAGGGTTTGGTTATGTCAACAACAAATATGTTTTAGCGTGTTAAAACACTAACACAGATAAGCGCGGGGCGGGGAAGGTGCCAATCCTAACTCTGGCGCACAACCACCGCCCCACTTCGACAGGCTTTCATTCTTCTTCAGGCTTACTAACCTGTCGCATGTCGAGAGATGCAGTATGCTGTCTTAACCCCCAACCCGAAAGTCTATGTGTTTCCACAGGTCAAAGCATCTCTCTGTCCTCTGGCTACACAGGTTGACCATGAGTTACACCAGAGTATTCAAACCGGTGGGCAGTTTAACGACACTTGCCCAAGGTCGAGCGGCTTGGCTGTTACTACCCGCAAGCACGGCTGGGTGATTAATTTAATGACCAATCATTTAAGGTCTAGCCTTTACCATCGGCACCAGTGTTGATCCCGCAACTGGCATGCAGGTTGTCAGTTTTCTTGTGAGGGCGGACTGACCATTACCCACCTGCGTTCTGTTTATAGTCGTCTACAGGCTTAACCGTGTTTGTACTCACTCGACTATGCACCACCGCTGACACTTAAAGATTGCATCTGCGTGTAGTGAATTACTTGCATTTCTCCAACAGATACTCTGCCAGTTTCTCAACTGTCATATATCCTTCTGGGTCAGGTTCACCCTCAATCCACACTTCACAGGCGGCTTTCCGCTTACCCATGACACCACCACCCTGCACGATGGAAACCCACCTGCCGTCCTTTGTGGTCAGGA
>MDTG01364490.1_pt1 | contig 22542 bp, 20 predicted proteins | sample 811421 | NCBI WGS metagenome assembly MDTG01 (sample SAMN05326645, study PRJNA326480) | marine metagenome | isolation source: seawater | place: Pacific Ocean: South East | collected 2011
ATACAACACACAATCAATATTAAACTAATGATATACGGTGACCCTGGAAAATAGAGATATGCACTATCTCTAGTAAAAAATCCAAATACTGATGTCATTAGTAACGGTGAAATTATCATTCCAATGGCCGAAATACTGGTAAGCAAACCTTGTAATTCTCCTTGCTGATCATCAGGAACAGCTTGACTCATCAAACCTTGAAGAGCTGGTCCGGCTATTACACCCAAACTAATTATGGGAATCAACAGCCAAACAAGCCAAGCGTTTGAGGCGACTGCGATTAATAAAAAACAAAAGGCATTTAGATACAAAGCCCATACAACAGTTTTATATTCTCCCAAGTATTTAATTACGTTTCTCATTAAGTAACCTTGAGAAATCGCCATACAGAGGCCGAATGCAGCAAATGAATAACCTATCTCAATTGGAAGCCAACCAAATTGCTCTTCTGACCAATAAGCCCATATAGCTGGATAAACATAAAATGCGATGTCATAAATAAATAAGATAAGTAATAGTCGCGACACTCCAGCTATTTTACTTAAATGTGTTAAAGCACCTAGTGGGTTCGCTCTCAAAATACTAAAAGGCCTTTTATTGTTTTCATTGATTGTCTCAGGTAATACAAAATATCCAAATAAAAAGTTAAGGAAAGCCAAGATTGCCGCTGCATAAAATGGAGCTTTAGAAGACAAATCACCCAAAATTCCACCCAATAATGGCCCTAAAACAAATCCTATGCCAAATGCCGCACCGATTAATCCAAAATTTTGTGATTTTTCTTTATTTTGAGAGATATCTGCCATGTAAGCCATTGCTGTAGAATGAGTAGCCGCAGTCATTCCACCTATCAATCGCCCAACAAATAATACCCAAATCGTTGTAGCATAACCCATGATCAAGTAATCTATGCCCATTACAAATAATGAAATTAATAGAATAGGCCTTCGTCCATACCTATCTGACAAGCTACCTAAAAGTGGTCCAAAACAAAATTGCATAAAAGCAAATGATGTAGCCAACAATCCACCCCATACTGCAGCGGCACTCACATCTAAATTTCCCAAGTCTTTTAACAGAGCTGGCATTACAGGCCCAATCAATCCTATTCCCATTGAATCAATAATCACAGTGATTATTAAAAAAAGCTTAGCCCTGCTAATATTCATAAATTTTCTGTTCCAATAATTGGATCTCTTACAGACGTGATGTAGAGTTAATTTTAGGCTTTTCTAGGAGGAGCCCCGCCTAGGAACTTATTATCTTTCTGATAATCACACCCCTCTTCAGTCATCTCAAGATGCAACTTATCGTTATTGTATGGATTGCTCAAAGCTATCTTTTCATCAAATTCTATCCCCAGACCAGGAGCATTTGGAGCCTCAATAAATCCATCTTCCCACTTAATACTATCCTTAATCAATTTTAAATGGAATTCTCCACCTGTTAAAATTGTTTCAACTAGCAACAGGTTTGGAATATTTGCTGCAAGTTGTATATTTGCAGCCCACTCAACTGGACCAGCATAAAGATGAGGTGCTATCTGGGCATTGTAAGCTTCAGCTATTGCTGATATCTTTTTAGTTTCTAAAATTCCGCCAGACCTACCCAAGGCCGGCTGTAAAATCGATGCACCACCTGTTCGCAAAATAGTACTAAATTCTGCCTTAGTAGTCATTCGCTCACCAGTTGCTATAGGTATACGGACCTGTTTTGCAACATTTTCAAACTCCAAAAGATTATCTGGAGGTATTGGCTCTTCAAACCATAGCGGGTCAAAAACCTCTAATCGACGCCCCAGCCTGATAGCGCCTGCTGTATTAAATTGACCATGTGTCCCAAACAATAAATCTGCTTTGGTACCAACCGCGTCTCGTATCGCTCTACAAAACTCAACCGATTTTTCAATATCATACATCGAGGGATGATGACCTCCTCTTATTGTATACGGACCAGCCGGATCAAACTTTAATGCTGTAAAACCTAATTTAACCATTTCTAAGGCAGACTCAGCAGCCATCTCTGGTGATAACCAAAAATCCTTTATATCATGATGTGGTAAGGGATAAAGATAGGTATAAGAACGAATACGCTTATTCATAAGTCCACCAAGTAATGCGTAAACTGGCCTATCATGAGCCTTTCCTATTATATCCCAACAAGCAATTTCCAAACCTGAAAATGCACCCATTACAGTAAGGTCCGGTCGTTGAGTAAATCCACTAGAATAGACTCGCCTAAACATCATTTCAATATTTTCTGGATTCTCTCCTGCCATGTGACGGTTAAAAACGTCTTCAATAACAAATCGCATCGCATTAGGGCCAATAGATGACGCATATACTTCACCGTACCCTACGACCCCATTATCAGTAGTTAGCTTAACAAAAATCCAATAACGGCCACCCCACCCAGGCGGAGGTGTGCCAACCACAAATATTTCTAGATCCTTCAATTTCATGTTATAAATCTTTGCTTAATTACCTCTAATTTATGTCTATTATCAATCGATGCATCTTAATCAAATACAATCACGTTACGACGAGTCTTACCAGATTTAACATCATCAATTGCTTGGTTAATTTCATCTAATGAATATTGTCTCGAAACCAATTCATCAAGTTTCAATCGACCTTGCTGATATAAGTCTATTAAATAAGGAATATCTTTTTTTAGAACTGTCCCACCCATATATGATCCAATTAATGATTGGTTAGCAGTAGCTAAATTTACAGGCTCAACACTCATTTTCACTCCAGAAGGTGGCATTCCAACCATAATAATACTACCACCAACACAAAGATATTTACTCACACCTTCATACGCTGAAATCGAACCCACTGTAACAAAGACATAGTCTGCTCCACGGCCTCCAGTCATTTTTTTTACAATACGATAGGGTTTTTCAGTACTTGCCAAAATACCATCAGTTGCTCCAAACTCTCTGGCATCAGTAAGTTTTTCCTCAGATAAATCAATTGCTATAATTTTTGAGGCACCTGCTAGAGCCGCACCTTGGATCGCATTTAAGCCTACACCACCAGCACCAATAACAACAACATTCGATCCTGGTATAACTTTAGCTGTATTTGTTACAGCACCAATTCCAGTTATCACGCCACACGCCAAAAGAGACGCAGATGTCATTGCAATGCTTTCTGGAATAATCTGAACTTGACTCTCATGAAGCACAGCTTTTTCCGCAAAAGCTGCTGTCGCCAGTCCTTGTTCAATTGGATTCCCGTCAATGGTTTTAAGTGGACCTGAAAGCAAGTCATAGCGAGTTTCACAAGAAGTTGGTTTGCCAGTCTCACATGATAAACAAGTACCACATGATCTTATAAGCGTTGCCAAAACATTATCACCTATGGAGTATTTTTTAACTCCAGAACCTATGGCAGTTATCACTCCTGCTGCTTCATGACCATAAACTGCTGGTAGGTGTCCTCCCCAATCTCCCGCTATGTAAGAAATATCTGAATGGCATATTGCACAAGCTTTAAGTTTTATTTCTACTTCATTTTCCTTTGGTTCATCCAATAAAACATTTTCGATAACCAATGGCTTTCCAAACTCATGACAAACAGCAGCACGAATAATAGGCATTAAATATTCCTTTAAATATTCTGATAAATCTTATTACTGACATATTAAAAGACGCTACCAGATTTATCTGGTAGCGTCCAAATCTTAAGAAAGTAAATTAACGACGCGCTAATTCAGCCCAGTTATCTCCTTGAACTTGACTAATAATAACATCGTTTGCACCTTGATGATTATCTGCTGTGAAGTTTACCATCACACCACTAATTTTATCTTCAAAGTTTAAAGATTCCATTCCAGCTTGGAAGCTCGCTGAAGTCAAATCTCTACCTGCTGCCTCTAAGGCTCTCACAAAAACTTCTGCTGCAGATCTTCCAAGTAGAGCTCCTGATCCGGGAAACCCACCAGTTTCTTCAGTATATTTTGCGACCCATCCCCCGACTACAGGATCACCCATTCGAGCAACAATATCTGCCCAACCAGAGGCTGCATAAAAACCATCTCCAGGTCCACCTGGAACCTTAGCAATCAGAGTATGAAAGGATGCTGATCCACCTAAGAATTTGAGTTCTGTTAACCCCATTTTTTTAGCTGTTCCCAAAACAGTGATTGTTTGTTTTACACCCAACGCAACAGTTATAAGTTCACATCCAGAAGCGCTTAACTTTGAAAGTGAACCTACAAAATCTAATTCGTCAGGTTTGTGTTTTGTTTCACCACTAAACGTCAGTCCTGAATCCGCTTTTGCAACAGCGTCCTTAGTTCCTTCAACAATTTCTAATCCAAAATCTGATGGTATATACATAGAGCATATATTTTTTGCTCCTGTAGTTTCAGATACATATGGAACAGCAGTTCTCATTTGATCATAATATGATGACGTACCAGCATATTTATAAGCTGAATGTGGTTCTATCATTTGCCTCGCTGCAGTTAGTGGCGATACGTTTGCAATTTTTTTCGCCTCTAAAAGAGGGAAAGAGGCAATATTCATCGGTGTGCCAAGTTGCAATAACATAGCAAATATCTTATCAGAATTTACCAATTTATTTAAATTAGACATGGCTTTTGGCATTTGATAACCATGATCTTCAACAATCAGCTTAATTTGCCTCCCATGAACACCACCGGCAGCATTAACTTCATCAAAATACATTTGAGCGGCTTCCATAGCTGGTGCTCCAAAAGCAGCGAATGGTCCAGACATATCTTGACTTGATCCAACAAGCACTTGGGTATCTGTAACACCTTGATCAGCATTAGCAGATCCCGTAAAAAGGACAGTTACTAAAAAAACTGCCTTGAAAAGGTTTTTCATTTTTTATCTCCCTAAATTATATTTGTTACCATGAATTCATAAGTACATTTCGTCAATCAGCGTTTTATGTTTTTCTTCTACAAAGCCACGCTTTAGCTTCATAGTTGCTGTTAATTCATCATCTTCTGCTGTTAACAAAATATCAATCAATCTAAATTGCTTTATCTGCTCGACACGAGCAAAATCTTTATTAACATCATCAATAATACCAGATATCAGCTCAATTACTTCGGGAGCGGCGCACAGTGAAGCAAAATTAGAAAAAGGTATTTTTTGATCTTGAGCAAATTTCTCAACGTTTTCCTGGTCAATCATCACAAGGCAAGAAATAAACTTTCTACCATCACCTATTATTATGGTATCTGAGATAAACGGTGAGAATTTTAATCTATTCTCTAATTCACTAGGCGTAATATTCTTACCCCCAGCGGTAATAATTATATCTTTTAAACGCCCTGTGATTGTCAGAAATCCACTGGAGTCAATCTGACCAATATCACCAGTTCTCATCCAACCATCCGAGGTAAATGTTTCATCAGTTTTACCAGTTTTTCGCCAATAACCATTGAAAACGTTCCCGCCTTTATATTGAATTTCATCATTAATTCCAATTCTGAGAGACGCACCAGGTATTACTGTACCAACAGAACCATTTTTATGGTTCCCTTCATAATTTAAGGATATCAAACCGGTACTTTCACTCATACCATAACCTTCAAAAATTTTAACGCCAATTGCCCTGAACCAAGTCAGCAATTCAGGTGAAATTGGGGCAGCTCCAGTCGTGCCTCTTCGTAAATTATCCATCCCCAACATTCTTCTAATGTTTCTCAGGAGAATAAAATCCCAGAAAAAGTAGGTGAGCGGGATTGCTCGGTTTTGCTCTTCAGCTCGTATCTTTTTCATTCCAGCAGCTAAAGCCATTTTAAAAGCCCACCTTCCAAATGGTGTTGCTTCACTCGTCATTATTGAAACTCTTGAATAAATTCTTTCCCATACACGAGGTACCGCGGTAAAGATTGTTGGACTGACCTCTTGTAAATTTTCAAAAACAGTTTCTGGGCTCTCAGCAAAATTTATAATTGATCCAGCTCCAATAGGTTGAAAAACTGAAATTAGTCTTTCTAAAATGTGACATAATGGTAAAAAACAAAGCTGCTCATCATCGTCAAAAACAGGTAAGCTCCTACCACCAGCAGAAATCGAAAACATTATATTATTCCCAGTTATTTCAACACCCTTAGGGTCACCAGTCGTTCCAGATGTATAAATTAAAATAGATGTATCTTCTGATCGCCCATCCTCTATTGCTCTTTCAAAAACCCCGGTATTATTTTTTAACTCAAGTTTCCCGATATCATATAAATCATTTAAAAAAATTACACGGGGATCATCAAAGTCAGTTAAACCTTCTTTTTTATATACTATGACTTTCTTCAAACTTGGCATCTGATTAGCTACTGACAGATACTTATCAAGCTGTTCATCATTTTCCACAAACAAAAACTGAGTATCACTGTCATTAACAAGATATACTAATTGTCTAGCACTATCTGTTGGATAAACCCCTGATGTAATACCACCAACGCTTTGCACTGCCAGGTCAGTATAAATCCATTCTTTACTATCCTCAGATAAAATACTTACTACTTCACCTCTTTGAAATCCCATTGATAAGAGAGCCAAACCGATTAAACGAGAATTTTGATAAAAGTCTTTCCAAGTATATGACGACCAAATACCATATTTTTTTTCACGATGAGCTATTTTTTCTTTAGATTCATCACATCGTAATTTCCACAACTTTGCTAAAGTATCTTCACCATCAACAAAATAAGGACCATTGGTCAAATCTTTATTTATTTTAATACCAGAGACTTCCACTTGCTCTGGAATTACTGTCTTCGCCATTCTTCAAATACCTATCGCCATGTTTTTCTTTGCTTCCATCTTTTTTGCCCTCGTTCTGAGGATTGCTCATTTTGCCCTAAATAAAACTCTTGAATATCTTTAGAATTTTGAAGCTTAAGAGATTGATCACTCATCACAATTCTACCAAGTTCCATTACATAACCGTAATTTGCTACATCAAGGGCAACCTTAGCATTTTGCTCAACAAGAATCATGGTAACTCCCTGTTCAACATTTAATCGCTTTATAATTAAAAAAATATCTTTTGTGAGTAATGGACTCAACCCTAAGCTTGGCTCATCAAGCAACATAATCTTAGGTCTTGCCATTAATCCCCTGCCAATTGCCATCATCTGTTGTTGCCCTCCTGATAGAGTGCCTGCCTGTTGCAATCTACATTTACGGAGAATTGGAAAATAATCATATACTAAATCAAGATCAGCCATGATATTTTCTTTATCCTTTCTTGAATATGCTCCCATTCTTAAATTTTCTTCAACTGTAAGGATTGGGAAAACCTCTCTGCCCTCAGGGACATGTGTAATTCCCATTTGCACTATCTTATCCGGTTCTTTTCCTTGAATTTTCTGACCCATCAGAGCAATCGTACCTTTTTCAGGATCCATAATCCCTGAAATTGTCTTCAATAATGTTGTTTTACCTGCACCATTAGCTCCCAGAACTGTTACAATCTGACCTTCTTCAACTATTAATGACACACCTCTTATAGCCATTATTGGACCATAATAACTTTCTAGATTATCAATCTTAAGTATCGGTTCCATTAATTTTCACTCTCTCCAGCACTACCCAAATACGCTTCTATGACTGCCGGATGATTTTTAACATCATTAGGCGATCCGATAGCTAACATCTTCCCATCTGCAAGCGCCATTACTCGATCAGACACGCTTGAAACAAGATGCATATCGTGTTCGACCATTAAAACAGTTATGCCCATTTCTTTTTTTATATCCTCAATCCAAAAAGCTACATCTTGAGTTTCTTCTACAGATAATCCAGATGCCGGTTCATCTAAGAGAAGTAGTTTAGGTTCAATTGCCAAAGCTCGCCCAAGCTCTACCACTTTTCGAATTCCATAAGGCAATCCAGAGATAAATTTGTCGCGGTAGCTTTGCAAATCTAAGAAATCAATAACTTTTTCAACTGCATATCTATGCCTATGCTCTTCAGTTCTGACAAAAGGAGAAAATATGATCTCAGAAATTGGATTTGATTTCCTATGTGTTTGTCTAGCAACTAACAAATTCTGAAGAACACTTGCTTGATGAAACAATTCAATATTTTGAAAGGTTCTCGCAATACCAAGGCTAGCAATTTCATGACTTTGCTTTCTTAGAATACTTTCACCTTCAAAGATAATTTCCCCATTATCAGGCGTATAAAACCTGGAAAGGATATTAAATATTGTTGATTTACCGGCACCATTTGGCCCCACTAAAGAAAAAACCTCTCCTTTTTCGACACTAAAACTGACCTTGTCGACAGCTTTCACACCACCAAACTTTAGGGTCACGTCAGAGAGCTCAAGAAGACTCATCTTGTTCTCTCTGTTTTTAAATATGTTTTTTGGCGACGAAACATATCTTTACGGTAAAATGGAAATAATTCAAAGTAAGTTTTTATTTTCAACCAACGTCCATAAAGGCCCATTGGTTCAAACAATATCACCGCAATTAAAATTAAACCAAATATCCCACTCTCAATTCCTGGTATAACATTAAAATCAGAGAAAAAGGCATCACGCGTAAAACTAATCCCACTTGGCAAAAAGGTAACAACAATTGCTCCCAGAAATGCTCCATGAATAAATCCAATTCCACCAACAACTATCATCAAAAGTAAATTTATGGATATCACAATATTAAATGTCTCATTTGTAAATACGTAACTATAGTGGCCCATTAGTGCCCCTGATACTCCAGTGATAGCACAGGAAATTGCAAAGCTTAACGTACGAGTTCTTCCAATATTCACCCCCATTGCCTGGGCAGAAATTTCACTGTCTCTAACGGCTACAAAACTCCGGCCAAGTGGTGATCTTAAAATATTTTTATATCCGATTATTATTAGCACTGTTATTGTTAAAATTAACCAATAGAGATTAGAAACATTCGTATACCTGTCAAAATCTATTCCAAAAATATTGATCGCAGGTGCGTATATTCCCCCAACTCCACCAGTCCATGGCTCCAAAATGACAATTAAATCTTCAGCTAATACTCCGATAGCAATTGTAGCTATCGCCATATAAATTCCATGTAGTTTGCCGGTAGGTAATGCCACACAAATTCCTAAGATACCTGCAAATATTCCTGACAGTGGTAATGAAAGTATGAAAGGTAAGTTGTAATCATTTTGTAATATAACATTTGTGTAAGCTCCAACTGCCATAAAAGCAGCATGCCCCAAACTTGCTTGACCGGTATGTCCAACTAAAAGCATGAGACCCATTCCAGCTATTGCCCAAATCAGCATTAGACTGAATTCACCCACCCAATACTCATTAATAGCAAAAGGTAAAATAATGGCGACTAACAACAAAAGAAGGTAACAAGATGCCTGAAACCTATCTTTAAAGTAACGAATGTCAGCTTCATATGATTTTTTAAAAATTATTCGCATCTATTTAAACTTTTTTCTTCTGAACCTGAGATAGGATTCCATGCGGTCTGAATACAAGGATTAATACCAAAACGAGATATGGCATTACACGCGCGATATCACCATCTAAATATCTAGATGCAAACGGTTCAATTAAGCCAATTAATATTCCACCTAACAAAGCGCCTGGCAAACTGCCCAAACCCCCAATCACTGCAGCGGCAAAGGCCTTTATACCTAATAACCCAGTCCCTGGATCAATTGCGCTTTTGGAAGCAAATAATATGCCCGCTATGGCAGCAACAATCCCTGAAAGCGCCCATATCAATGAATTTACTCTTCTTACAGGAATACCCATATAGTAAGCAGCCATTTGATTTTGACTGGCTGCTTGCATAGCTACACCAAGCTTTGTTTTTACAAAAAAAACAAAAAGTACCACTGTTAAAAAAATAGTTACCACAATAATCCATAATTCCGGGACACCTATAACAACATCAGATATTCTAAAATATTTCCCAGAAATAGGACTTTCTAAACTTTGTGGGTCATGACCCCAAATTGCTCCAGCAAAAAACCTAGCAACAAATCCTAACGCAATTGTCAGTATCACGACCGCTAATTGGCTTTGTCCAAACATTTTTCGAATAATTAGAGAGTCCAATAAGTATCCCAAACAACCCATCAAACCTATTGCGATAGGTATGGACAGCCAAAACGGCAGTGCCATATAGTGATCATTTGTGAGACCTAATGTTATAAAAGCACCCAACATCATCATGTCACCTTGGGCAAAATTTATTGCTTCAGTCGCTTTGTAAATCAAAACAAAACCCATGGCTATCAAGCCATAAACACAACCCATGGCAAGACCACTAATAACTAATTGCATTATCTCCAAATTATGTTTCTCCCAAGTTTTAACCAAACCCATTAAACACTTAATTTTTGCTTAGCTATCCCATACTCATTTTCCAATTTTGAAACAAGATTTTCAGTACTCAAAATACTTCTTACAGAGCCAATACCTTGGCCACATCCCCAAATATCTTTCCACGCTTTAGGTTTTTTCTCCCAATCACCAAAATTCATAGTAGAGATATCACCATCTGGTAAATTGTTTGGATCCAGACCAGCTGATGTTATACTTGGAGCTAAATAATTACCATGCACACCTGTGAATAAATTTGAGTATACTATATCTTCTGCAGATGACTCTACAATCATCTCTTTATATCGGTCATCCGCTCTCGCCTCGCTGGTTGCGATAAATGCTGAGCCTATATAGGCTAAATCTGCACCCATCGCTTCAGTAGCTAATACAGCATCACCAGAAGCAATTGCTCCAGATAACGCCAAAGGGCCATCAAACCAACTTCTTATTTCAGAAATCAAGGGAAACGGTGATAGCCTTCCAGCATGGCCTCCTGCCCCTGCGGCTACCGCTATTAAACCATCAGCACCTTTCTCAATAGCTTTCTTTGCAAAACGATTGTTGATTATATCGTGAAGCGTAATACCACCAACAGAGTGCATAGCATCATTCACTTCCACTCTTGCACCCAAAGAAGTAATTGTGATTGGTACTTTATACTTCATACACAGCTCAACATCATGCATTAATCTTTCATTTGATTTATGAACAATTTGATTGATCGCAAAAGGCGCTGCCGGAGAATCTGGATTTTTGTTATTATACCTATCCAATTCTTCTGTGATCATTTTCAATTCTGCTTCTAGCTGTTCTTTTGGCCTCGCATTAAGAGCTGGCATAGAACCAACAATTCCTGCCTTACATTGCGCTACAACTAACCTCGGGTTGGAGATTATAAATAATGGAGCAGCAATTACAGGTAGTCTCAGACCTGTTAGTATTTCTGGTAACATTTTCTATCCTACTTTGGTGTGAACATTACTTTTGAATTTCTTTTAAGCGCGTCTGGTAATTTATCCATAACCTCGTCTAACTTAAGAACTTCAGAAACTTCTGTTTTCCATTTGCGAGTCACGAACCGCTCTTGCACATCTTTAATGACCTGCATTTGTTCTGCTAATTCTGTGTCTCTAAACCATTTCACTAGCCAAAAACCATCTATAACCTTTTCAGAAAACACAAGTTGTCCCATTTCAGATATTACAGGTGGGGTGATATCTAACTTTCCATATACGATCCAACGGGTTCTATTGGGCATCACCATAAATATGTCTGCTGACAATTGATTTGCTAATGCATCTAGCATAATTCGTGGTTTTAGATTCTTAATTATGTCTTTGAGATTTTGCAAAAAATTTTCATCAGTGCTATCCAACACTTCCGATGCACCAAGTTGTTTAAGATGATCACTCTGTTTAACGTCACGAACAATACATATTGGCGATATATCTGCATCTTTACCCAAACCAATTAACAATTTGCATAATTGGCTATTTGAAGCAGTCATAATAAAACTCTTACTTTGAGATTTTTTGACAACTTCAAACATTGCCATAGCTGTCAAAGGATTAACGATAAGTGCAGCACCATCTTCATTTCGCAGATTTGGCAAAACAGGGATACATCCAATTGCATCTGTAATTGCATATTCTGCCCAGGTTCCCGATCCTCCTTTAGAAACGACAAAAGAAACGCGCATACCCTTTAAACTTTGTGCATAAGCGCCTTCTCCATCAACTACCTCACCGATACCCTCAAAACCTGCTGGTTTACCCTTAATCCTTGGTTGGCCATATTCTCCCTTAATAAAATGTAGATCAGAAGGATTAACACTGGCCATTGCTACTTTTATTAAAACTTGCCCTTCTTTTAAATCTGGGACATCAATTATACCTGCCTCCAACCAAGGGTCGCACGATGATATTACTGGACCATCAGACTTTCCAGAATAACCATCCTGTTTTTGAAGAAGTGCCAACATTTTCATTTCAATCTCCTTGATTGCAATTATATTGGAATTAAGTTTATTTTTTTAAAAGGCCTAGAAGTAAAACTACAAGTCACCAGCAACACCATAACTTGGAGCAATAGCTGGATTTAATGCACGGTTCAAATAATCAATCATCTGAGGTTCATAAACCAACCAAAGATTCCGCAATTTGAGAACAGCATCCTCATCTTCCCAATCAACTCTCAAATCTACTAATGGAAATTTTGTTTTATCAACAACAATTAATGCTGCTGAATGCACCGGCCCAACTTCTCCACCAGCTTGCAAGCCACCCTCTAATCCACTTAGTAGCCGTTCAGCGAGATGAGCATTTTTATCACAATTAAAGCTTTCAGTCATCGCCTGAGAAACCCCTACATTTGATAATAAATTGCCAGCAGCAATGCAGTTTGATTGCTCACTGACGGCATGAGTGCCTAAAATATTGGAACCTGTGAAATGGGAGGTGTTACCATTTTTATCAATGGCCGTTAATTGTCTAAAATTTATATTATCTCTGTCTTTTACGACTAGATCAATCGCTGTCTTTGAGTCTTTTCCAGCTTCCATGTAATCAAGCACTAAAGTACCCAAATCTGGATCAGTAATATTTTGAGTTGCTACAGCACCTACCCCAGCACGAGCGTGTGGACAGCGAGAACCAACAGATACTGATGATGTTGTGATGGCTACTCCAAACATTCCAGTATTTTCACATCTACCAGCTATCGAAAAAGTCATTTGTACCCCTTATTTTAATTCATATCAAATGAGTTAGTAAATAAAGTCTTTCTATTTGATACTAAAGTAGAAACTCTTAATAACGCTATTAGCTTAGATTTTACAATTCTAAAATTTCTGAAATCTAAAACAAGGTAAAACCTTAACCGCACTACGATTGTAAATTTTACGTAACCTAAAATTTAATAGGTTAAATAAAATTCTTCAATTTAATCAGGGATTACTGCAGTCACCTCAACTTCCACTACCCATTCTGGACGTGCTAACGCGGGTACCACAATTCCAGTAGAGCACGGATGTACACCTTTTAACCATTTTCCCATCTCTTGATAAACTTCTTCCCGGTATCGTATATCCGTCAAGTAAACAACAATTCTGCATATAGAATGCATTGTAGTACCAGCCTCATGCAGTAACATTTTTATATTTTGCATTGTCTTTTCAGTTTGCTTAGTTACGTCATTGGGATGCAAGCTTTTCCGACTGTCTAAATCTTGACTGACTTGTCCACGCAAGAATACCATAGTACCTCGAGCCACAACCCCTTGACTCAAATCATTATCAAGATTTTGCTCAGGATAGGTTTCTTTAGTGTTGAAAGGTCTGATACGTTTATGAAGTACCATAATACTTAACTCCTTTTATTTTGATACTTTTACATATCTAATTAAACCTCAATTCGTCTCTTTGCCAACACCATAAACATTTTGGGACAAATCGGCAGCTTTGTGAGCAAATTCCAAAGGCCCGTCCCAATCGAAATTTCTATATACCGCGCCCAACTGAGCAAATGGCGCTGATTGCGCGAAAAGTTGAAAAGTTAACCTATGTCCAGCATAATCAGAGTTGAGCAAATCTCGCGCCAATCCTAATAGTTTTCGACGATCATCAGCAATCCAATTATCATTAATTGTATAAAACTTGTCCATCCAAGGTTTAGTATCTGGTGCTGCGAAAGTAGCTGCATCTGGAGTTACACAAATCTGGCCACCACAAAGCTCTCTGGCGGTATGCATCATTTTTGGTAGGTTACTCAAGGCATGAACCCTACCGGACATCAACATCGATTGGTTTGGCATAAGTAACCCATTTGGACTTTCTTGAGCAGTAGCGATGGAAGCTGTTAAAAATGCATCAATGCCCTCTCTCCAAACTGCTAGTTCAGAGAGTTTTTCTTGCACCGCCTGCTGCTTATCAAGACCTGTTTGTTTAACATTCCACAACGCTGCTCCAATTATTAAGTCTGCATAAGACAGCGTTCTCTGAACAAAAGGAAATGCTGAATAGCGATGGAGCGTTGCACGAATAAAGCTAGCCGCTCTTGTATGTTGGTAAAAAAGGATATCCTCCCAAGGTATTAAAACATCGTCCAAAATCATTAAAGTATCTATTTCATCAACTTTATTTGACAGCGGGTAATCAGCATTTGGAGCTCGCCCAGCAAACCCAGTTCTACATATATGTTTAACACCTGGTGCATTCATTTTAACAATGCAACCTAAGGCATAATCTGACAGTTCTGAATTACCCCAATTAGCGATCGTTGGCTTCAAAAAAGCTTGATTTGAATAAGAGGCAGCAGTTTCATACTTTGCGCCCCTTATGATAATGCCGGCGTCAGTTTCTTTCACCACATGAACTAACATATCTGGATCTTGATCTTGCGGCGCTTTTGACCTGTCTCCTTTTGGGTCAGTATTTGCGGAAACGTGAAAGGGATCTAACTTTATTGCAGTATGAATATGATTTTCAATATTTTTTGCAAATCTAGGATCAATTTCATTAAGGATATCCTTACCATCCCAAAGAGACCACATTTCTCCTATTGTTTCATCGCCAACACGAGTCACAATGCCACCTATATCACGCATCACCAAATCGACAGCTTTACGCTTATCTTCCCAATCTTTTCGTTGATAAGGCAACCGAAGTCCAATAGCGAAACGCTCACCATCTTCCTGATAGGTAGTTTGATCTTTAGTGGATGGCTCATGTTGCATGTCATAAATTCTTGCTCTGACATCAATTACTGGTTTTAACTGTGGGTGATTACATACATCATTTACTTTCTGTCCATTCATCCAAACTTCTCGCCCATCGTCTAAGGATGCTTTATATTCATCACCAGTGCGTATCATTTAATCACTCCCTATAGCTAATAAGAAAACCATACTTACTTTTAATCGATTTAGTTACTTAGTTAAAATAGATTGTATTTTTCTTTTAAATAGATTTTAACTAAGTAATGCATCGTTTTACATTAAGACAGTTAGAATATTTAGTAGCTTGCGTTGACCACGGCTCAATCGCAGCAGCCGCAGAAGCTGTCTCCGTTTCACAACCAACAATATCAATAGCAATTACAAAAATGGAAAAACAATTTGGTAGTCAGTTACTAGTCAGGCAACATGCCCAAGGAGTGCTTCCCACATCAAACGCCAAAACCATTCTTGCTGATGCCCGAATATTATTAAATTACGCAGACGAACTGCAAAGCAATGCATTAATGTCAAGTGAGACAATAAAAGGAACAGTTCGACTCGGTAGCTTCATCACACTGGCCCCAGTGATACTGCCCAAACTAGTAAAAAAGCTGAAAGAAGAATTTCCGAGTATTTACATTAAAATTACCGAAGGTACTCAAGAAAATCTTCTCGAAGAATTAAAAAATCATAAAATTGACATAGCATTGCTCTATGATGTTGATCTGCCAAACGATATTAAGTCTGTTTCTTTATCGGAGTCGTCAGCTTATGTCGCATTACCACATGATCATATTTTAAGAAATAAAACTGAAATATCTCTAGATGATCTTGTTGATCTACCTTTGATATTATTAGACGTAGCTCCAAGCAGGTCATTTTTTTTAGGTTTGTTTGAAGCAAAAAACTTAAAACCAAAAATCGCCCACACATCCCCTTCTCTAGAACTAGTCAGAGGTATGGTAGGGTGTGGGCTTGGTTATTCATTACTAGTAACTAGACCATTCGGAGATACAACATATGATGGAGCAAAAATTTGTGTTAGACCATTAAAAGGATCCAACTCAAAGAGCAAAATAGTCCTGAGTGGATTAGCAAATCTTAAAAGAACAGCCTTAGTTAAATGCGTTGAAAAAGTAGCCTCAACCCTTCAAAATTATTAAAATTAATAATATTACTTTCAACCTATATTAAAGATTACCTAACCTAATAATGCATTATAGAAAATTTTGGGTATTTTAAGCCAACTGCGCTTGTATTCAAATCTAGTTAACAACATTCCTATCTTGTCTTGACGTTTATTTGAGATAAACCAAGGTGGTTTTGGAAGTATTGAAAATTGACCAGACATAATACCTCGTGGGAAGGGTCGCCATGGAGCCCAAATCACAGAACGCTCAGTATCACTTAACATAAGCGCATTGTGAACAGTCCCAATACCACTTTGAATATTTTTTAGCGTATGGCCTGGATAAGCCCCCCAAGGACATTGTGATAACAAGAACCCAAGAGCTGACCAGCCATTTATCGAAATCGTCCCATATTTTAAGTTTTGAATTATTTTCTCGAAATTATTTTGGCCCATTTCTTTAATAGTTTTTGGGTGTATTAGTATATTAGCTCCAAGAGATCCAAAGAGCTTTTCATTAGCGAACAACACAGCATTTTCTAGATAACTTTTCGCATCATAATTTTCTATTTCGCAGATGCTCATTGCTGAGGCAAAAACCTCATTCTGTCCATGCCAATTCTCTTCTTTACTACTGATTTTATTTATAAAACAAGATGACTCAAGACTATCATCGATAGAAAGTGCTTGTGTACTTTTTTGGCGGTATTCCTCCAAGCGCTCATCAGATCCTGGATAGTAATTAAATCGCTTCGAATTCTTTAACATCGATATTAAAGTTGTCGTTAGATTTTCTTTTTTAGACCATGTTTTTGGTAAAACTAATACCTGACAAGCTATACAATTAAAACTCGCATTATGAAGTTTTTGGGTCGCAATATTTTCACATTGAAATTTTATATCCGCTTTTGACCATGGACCTGGCACAACAATAGTGGGACACACGGCACCTAATTCTGAGGTAATCCTTTTGTGATTCTTAATTGAAGAAGTCTTTACACTACCTGAAACTTCAGTCTGACCCCAAACAATTTTATTATGAGTTTTTGACGATCCAGTAATATGTATTTCATCTACAAATTCACTTTGGGTCAGAAAATAACCAATTTCCCCGTTTCCTTTGACTATTTTTAAAGCACCTGTTGAAATTATTGGTTCCAGAGCAAAATTTAAATATTCAAAAAGATAATCATTTACTGGATTAAGTTTTAGCAAAACTACTTGATTTTCAATAAATAATTTATGAAAACAGTCCAATGGTGCAATTGAAGATATATTGCCAGCCCCCAGTACTAAAGCTAGTTTACCATCTTTATTTTTAGAACTATGACTAAGATTTGGTGCTATATATGTCGATAAGTTATTGCTATTCACATGAGGTTGCATCCAAACCTCTGCCTTAACTCCAGATAAAATCATATGATCCCAAATGGAAGAAGGAATAGTCTTAATAGACAATTGTCCATTTGATAGTTTTCTGGTTTTGAGCTTACTTTTAAAGTCCTTTTTTTTGCTGTCTAGAAAGGTCTTTATCAAAGCATTGCATGCAGACATTATTGCGTAAGGTCCAGATAGCCATTCTTCACCAATTAATGGGGAGTCTAACGGAATTTTCTTATATTTCGCTGCTAATTTTACCCAATCATTTGCAATAATATTTAAGTTATTTTTGACCTGTCTCAATACTTCAACATGCTCTAAACTTGAGCGCTTCACCCATAAATCCTTAGAATTGCTTAAATCATTCAGTATGATATTTAAACTATCTTTATCTATCTGCCCTTCTGGCCATTCATCTAAAGACACTATAAGCCTCTCAAATTCTATGTAAAAAATTTAGTTAAAAAAATATTTTTCCTATCTTAGCAGTCTTTAATAAAAAAGAAGAGTAAAAATTTGCTTCAATTCGCCACAGCAAAAAAAAAATTGTTTACATAAGTGATCCAGATGTTAAGAGCTAATCGGACAGTCTACAAAAGGTTAACTTGATGGCTAAAAAGCCTCGAATTAATAAAGCGTTAGATAGAGATCTCAAGAGCCGTGTGGCTCTTGAAAAAGCGGCTACCGGTACTCGTCAACAATTTTTAGCTCCCTCAATAGGGTTTGCATTTATTGTAGTTGCAGGATTGATTACGAGCATACTTATAGGATGGAGCTCGGACAACCTTATCATTATTGCTGCGGCTGCTATTGGCGCCTACATGGCGCTAAACATTGGCGCTAATGATGTTGCAAATAATGTGGGGCCAGCAGTCGGCGCAAATGCACTTACCATGGTTGGTGCGCTTTTAATTGCGGCTATTTTTGAAAGCGCTGGGGCCTTGTTGGCTGGGGGGGACGTTGTTGGAACTATCTCTAAAGGTATTATTGACCCTAGCTACGTTTCAGAACCCACCGTGTTCATCTGGGCAATGTTTGCTGCACTTCTATCAGCTGCCATATGGGTAAATCTTGCCACCTGGATCGGCGCTCCAGTCTCCACTACCCATTCGGTAGTGGGTGGTGTTATGGGTGCTGGGATTGCCGCGGCTGGAATAGCAGCGGTTAACTGGCCCAAAATGAGTCAAATCGCAGCTAGTTGGGTAATATCTCCAGTACTTGGAGGCCTTATCGCAGCATTATTTCTTTGGTTTATAAAATCACAAGTATCAGACAAAACGGATAAAATATCTGCAGCAAGGCGCTGGGTTCCCTTACTCATTGCAATTATGGCTGGGGCATTTGCTGCCTATTTGTCTGTAAAAGGTTTGAAAAAAATAATAAAGATTGATTTAGAAACCGCTCTCTTCATAGGTGCGATAACGCTCGCACTTTTTTATCTCATTACCAAGCCATTGATTAGACGACAATCAGAGGGAATGGAAAATACAAAAAAATCTGTTAGAGCGTTATTCAAAATCCCATTGATATTTGCTGCTGCTCTGCTGTCATTCGCACACGGGGCAAATGACGTGGCAAATGCTGTCGGCCCTTTAGCAGCCATTGTCCATACTGCTGAAGCGGGTGAAGTGATAGCCAAGGTTTCTATTCCAATATGGGTTATGGTAATTGGAGCCTTTGGTCTATCGTTTGGATTGTTACTTTTTGGACAAAAATTAATAAGAATGGTAGGAGAGCAAATTACAAAACTCAACCCCTTGAGAGCTTATTGCGTCGCTCTTTCAGCAGCCATAACAGTAATAATAGCATCTTGGCTTGCACTCCCCGTGAGCTCAACTCATATCGCTGTTGGTGCCGTATTTGGTGTTGGTTTCTTCAGAGAAATTCATTGGAGACTAACTTCAAGTAAAAAAGAGCTTGCAGCACTAAAACAGAAAGAAGAGAGAAAAGCCGGATCCAAGAAACGCGTGCATCGAAAGCTTGTACGACGCTCACATTTCCTAACAATTATAGCAGCATGGGTAATCACTGTACCAGCTGCAGCGTTATTATCAGGACTTTTATTCTTAGCTCTTAATAGTTTAGTTTAAATAAACCGCGAATACCGATTGTTCTAATTGAATTTAGTTGTTAATCATAGCCTCAAGTTTCTTAGTAAAAATCCAATAAAATAACTTAAAGCATGTGATACTATATTTGTATCAAGAAAGAAAATTATGCGTTTGCCATACTGGGAATTTGTTATTTTAGTATCCATTATGTTTGGTATGATCGCTTTTGGCACCGATACCATGCTGCCAGCATTCCCTAATATTGCAAAGGATTTAGAACTTACTAATGTAAATAAGGCTCAATTAATAATTTCCAGCTTTATTCTGGGAACTGGCATTGGCCAATTAATATCAGGTCCTATTTCTGACACTTTCGGAAGAAAGCCAATAATTACTATTGGCCTAGTAGTATTTATTACTGCATGTGTAGTAGCATATTTTGCGAAGTCTTTGGAATTAATGTTAGTTGCAAGATTTATTCAAGGTCTGGGAGTATCCGCCCCGAGGACTGTTACTCTAGCTCTCATTAGAGACCTGTATTCTGGACGTAAAATGGCACAAGTTATGTCTTTAGCAATGGCAATCTTCGTATTAGTGCCTGCCGTGGCACCATCTATTGGACAGCTTTTATTTATTAATTTCGGTTGGAGATCTATATATATAGCTTTCATCATTTTTGCTTTTGTTGGACTTATATGGTTAAATGTAAGACAACCAGAAACTTTACCAATCTCAGACAGAAAAAAGCTCAAAGCAGTTGAGTATTTAAAGGCATTTAAATTTGTAATCACAAACTTTTCAGTGGTTAAGTACACTCTTACCTTAGCTTTAAGCTTTGGAGCACTTTTTGGCTATCTTAGCTCTGCTCAACAAATTTTTGTTGATACGTTTTCTGCCGGTTCAAGATTTCCAATTTACTTTGCAATCATCTCGATCCTTGCTGCACCTGCAAGTTTTATAAATGCAATGTTGGTAATGAAACTCGGTATGAGATTCCTAGCAACTGTTGGTTTTGCTTTACAAATTATTTTTGCTCTTTGCGTCCTACTTATCCTAAATACATCTATATTTTCAGACCAACTATTCCTATTAATTTTCATCATTTGGTCGATACTCGCCTTTTTCTTGAAAGGTTTGTATATTGGCAACCTTAATGCTTTAGCTATGGAACCAATGGGCGCAATAGCTGGAATGGCTTCTGCTATTATAGGAGCATCTGCGACGATGATTGGAATATTAATTGCTATCTTTATTGGGTTAGCTTTCCAAGGCACTGCAACACCCGTGCTGTTAGGTTATATCGTTTGCTCTGCAGCCGCACTATTTTTGATGCTTTCACAATCAAAAACAAATTAAGACTTAGCTTTACAAGTTATAGCAATTAATAAAAGTGAAAAATAAACTATCTTATTTTATCTTGGGTTTTAGTTTCAAAATCAGCCGCATCATGACGCTCATGTAATTGCATTTCCAAGCTGCCAGATGTTTTGTTCACCATTCGCCCTCTCTTTACAGCAGGCCTTGCGTCAATCTCAGAAGCCCAACGGCAGACATGCTTGTATGAAGATACATTTAAGAATTTCGATGAATTATATTGTCTGCCCAACACTAACTGACCATACCATGCCCAAATTGCGATATCAGCTATATTGTATTCCTCACCACAAATGAACTCTCGCTCACTTAAATTATGATCAAGTACATCTAATTGGCGTTTAACTTCCATCGCATATCGATTAATAGGATATTCAAATTTCTCTGGTGCATATGCATAAAAATGACCAAAGCCACCTCCAAGATATGGAGCACTAGACATTTGCCAAAAAAGCCATGAAAGCATTTCAGCCCTACCTTCAGAATTTTTCGGTATTAGTGCATCAAATTTTTCTGCGAGATACAACATGATAGCCCCAGATTCAAAAATTCTGACAGGAGATCCAGAACTATGATCTGCAAAGGTAGGAATTTTTGAGTTTGGATTTAACTCAACAAAGCCACTTCCAAATTGATTGCCATCAATCTTAATTAACCAAGCATCATATTCTGCTCCGTGAAATCCCAAAGCAAGAAGCTCCTCAAGCAATATTGTGATTTTTACTCCATTGGGTGTCGCCAATGAATAGAGTTGGAGTGGATGCTTTCCTACTGGAAGCTTTTTTTCGTGCGTCGCACCCGCTATTGGGCGATTGATTTTGGAAAAGGTACCACCACTTTCCTCATCCCATTCCCAAACTTCTGGTGGGGTATACGTCTTCTTATTCATATCCGATAAGCCTCTTTTAAATTTATTAATCATTATTCTATTCCTCTTAAAAATACATGCAATGACCAGAATTAAAATATCCTTGATTTTTCAAAGATAATAAGCGATTATTAGGTATAAAAATAATCTGGCAAAAAGTCAGAACGCAGTTGAGGCATATATGGTTATCCTAGAAACTATTTATCTCCGTTTCGTGGAGATAATTACTTCATTGTTAATTTCAATCGCTCTTTTTTATGTAATCACAATAGCTTTAGACAAACAAAATGCTGATATTCAAAGCTTTAGCATGTCTGAAACTAACGTAATTTATGAAAATTAGCATTAAAATTAGCATTAAATTATAAGTCCACGCTAGGACTAAAAGTAAAAGAAAATTTCAGAAAAAGGTCAATTTACCTTTTTGTCATCTACTATTTGCATAATGGCTTTGCCACTTTCACCAAGATCAATAGCTGAAAATGGCCCGCCATGATAAATTTGAGCTCTGTCATTCTTACTTACTTTTTCAGATTGTTCGAGGATTGCGTCAGCAAATATCTCCGCGTTATCTTTTGGCTTAAAACCTAAATGACTTGCTTCACTATTATCAACTGGACAGCGGTCGTTATTGGAAACCCCATAAATTATCCTAAAACCTGTAGTGGGAGTATCGATTGCTCGTTTAACTAATAG
>MDTG01160539.1_pt1 | contig 22540 bp, 12 predicted proteins | sample 811421 | NCBI WGS metagenome assembly MDTG01 (sample SAMN05326645, study PRJNA326480) | marine metagenome | isolation source: seawater | place: Pacific Ocean: South East | collected 2011
TCCTCCTTAGCTCAGTTGGTTAGAGCATCTGACTGTTAATCAGAGGGTCCTTGGTTCGAGCCCAAGAGGAGGAGCAAAAATGTGAAAGGCTGCACGATAGTGTGGCCTTTTTCATTTTTATATTTCTTGCGGCGAGAAGTTTATGCCGAACGACGAAGGAGTTGAGGTGAGCCCAAGAGGAGGAGCGATCACTGAGGCATCTTACAAACGTCTTGTAAGTTGCTTTGTTGTTTCAGAGAACGATCAAGGATAATTCGTACACGTAACTTTTGACTATATAAAGATGAATAAATACCATTGTTGTTATATTTGTTTATTAGTAAAAGTTAAAGTTCATATTATGAAATTATTTTCCATAACATTATTATTTCTAAGTTCTATCAAATTTGTATCAGCTCAATTTCCCATTGATTCGGAAACAGGACAAGTAAAATATACAGATGTTATAGAATTACCTCAAATTAGCAAGAAACAGATTTATGATAAAGCCAAATTTTGGATTGTTTCAACTCTTAAATCGGGAGACAACATGGTAGAGTTGAGCGGTACAAATTCAGATAAGATAGTAGGAACGGGAAACCTAAACCTTGATAGTATAAAAAGCTTTTTTGGTAAAAAGACATATTATGCAGATGGAATTTTAAATTTTAAGTTTATCATTTTCTGTAAAGAGAATAAACTTAAGTATAGTGTAGAAAATTTCTTGTTTGAAAGATCAGTTCTAAATGGCACCTTAGCCTATGATTTAGAAACGTTCTCAAAAAAAGAACATTATCGTAAAGGAGAACAAAATGCTGAATACATAAAGTACACCGTTAACTATTTAGATAAGAAGATAAAATCGCTAATAAATTCATTTATTTATGAAATGAAAAAGAGCAAATCTGATTGGTAACTAAAATAGGTTAGATATTGCTATAGATGATGAATATATTGTTCTCAACAATATGCATTAACTTCTAAAGATTAGCCTAACAAACTATAAACCGAATTAAAGCACAGTTTAACTAAATCGACTTATCTAAAACGTTCCAATTTCAACTCGTATTTTGTATAATTCTGCAATTTCTTTGTAAAATTGGATCGTAGTGAGCCCAAGAGGAGGAGCAAAAATGTGAAAGGCTGCACGATAGTGTGGCTTTTTTTATTTTTATATTTCTTGCGGCGAGAAGCGCTGTCCTGAGCTAGCCGAAGGATTTATCTTGAGTAAGTGAAGAATGAGCGCATCGAAAGGAGCCCAAAGCCTGTCCCGAAACATCGGGAAGGAGAAGCAACACACCTAGTAAAAGTTGAGAGTTCTTAGGTTTCTTTGGTGAACCATTTAAGGATGATTGACAATCTTTCCCTGATTTAATGCTTTGAATATTCAATAGATAGAATGACCTCCAAAGAATTGACAAGCTCTATTAAAAGAATAGCAATAGTTTCACTATTTTTAGGTTTTTTAAAACCACTTTAAATCACAATTACTTTCCATCATTAAATTAACCACTTATGCTTAGAATTTTCCTAGCAATTATTACTCTATGTTCTTTTTTTACATCCACAGCTCAAGAGCTTTATCTGCTTGAAAAACCAGTTGATTCTCGTTTATTGATACTCAGAGCCGATTCATTGGCAAATGAAGAAAAGTTAGAGGAAGCTTTAGAATTAATCGATAAAATAAACCCAGGAGATACCAATTATACCGATGCTTTGCTTGAGCGTTTTGATTATTTAAGTCAGCTTGAGCGATATGAAGAAGCGATAGAAGCTTGTAAAACGGGCATTGATTTTAAGTCGGATGATAATGATGAAGACTTTTGGTTGAATATAGGCTACGTTTATGGCTTGCAAGAAAAACATAAAGAAGCTATAGATACATACAAATCTATTTTAAAGCGCTATCCCTATCACCGAAGTGCACATAACAATTTGGCTTATGAGTACTTGAATTTAGAAGAATATGATTCGTCCTATACGACTTATAAAGAACATGTGGAGCTTTATCCCTTCGATGATAACGCTCATTTTAATTTGGCCGTTTTTGCTTTAAATGAAGGTCATTTTACAGAAGCATTCATGGCTTTCAATATGGTTATTCTATTAAACCCATACTCTGAAAGAGCCTATAATGTTTTAAGTCTCTTAAATGAATTATCGAATAATACCAAATTGGATTTAACGGCTAAAGAAGGCTTTGATTTAGAGTCGAAAGAGTATAAAGACATTGACTTATTGATAGAAAATTATGTGGCCTTAAAGTCCCAATATAAGTTTAAAGGAAAAGTTGATTTGTATGTAAGTCGACAAAACCACTTGATCTTAAATCAATTGGCACAAAGAAAAGCGACAGATTATTTTTTTAGTCGTTTTTATACCCCATTTTACAAGAAAATTATAGAAGAAGACAAACTAGATATTTTTAATACTTATCTCATTGTTCCTTCAAGAAATGAAAAGCACCAAGCGATTGTTCAAAAAGAGTTTAGTGACTTAAAAGAATTTTATTCATGGGTAAAATCTACTTGGTACGAGTTGAACAACAAGCAAGAGATCAATCATTATGGGTTTAAAGGCGAACAATACGTCGCTTACTACAATAATTCTAGTCTTGAGGCATTTGGCAATTATAACGATGAAACTAAAGAGTTAGATGGAAAGGTGATGTTTTTATACGATGGTGGTGAGCGAAAATCAGAAGGAGTTTTGAGAAATGGAGAGCGTGAAGAATTGTGGAAGTTTTATTTTGAAAACGGAGACCTTAGCCAGCGAATTAACTACAAGGCTGGTGAAGTCAACGATAGCGCCATTCTTTATCATACTTCAGGTGAGGTTGATGAAGAGTTGTTTTTTACAGATGGAAAAAGAAATGGCGAATTCAAGGAATATTATGGAACAGGTATTCTATATAGAAAGGGAACTTACAAAGACAATTATTTTGATGGTCCTTTACAGTACTACTTTAAAAATGGAACCGTTGAGTATGATGTGGTTTATAATGAAGGAGAGCTTGAAGGAGAGTTGAAAGAGTATTATGCTACTGGAGAATTGTACCGAAGCGAGAATTTTACCGGAGGGAAGGCCAATGGAGCGTATAAACTTTTCTGGGAAAATGGAGAAAAGCGAAGAGTTGGTCAAAAAGAGGACGGTGAGTTAACTGGAGATTACAAAAGCTTTTACAGAAATGGAAATGTGGAATTAGAAGGAGTTTATGATGAAGGTTTACAAACAGGGCTTTGGAAATCTTACTACATTTTTGGAGGTATTTATGAAGAAGAAATGTATGACAAAGGCACACTTGATGGAATAAGTAAAGAATATGCACCAAGTGGAAAACTGCTTACTGAAAGAGAATACAAAGACGGTTATTTGATTGCTTATACGGTTTATGATTCAGAAGGAAATGTGATCAAAGCAGGAGGAAACAAAAAGAAGAAATATGAGATTGAAAATTACCATTGGAACGGACAGTTGAGTGGCAAGGGCATGTATAAAGTAGATGATGGTAAAATTGGAAAGTGGGAAGAATTTGATGAGTACGGAAACAAGTCAAAAGAATATACCTACGGTGAAAAGTGGCTTCAAGGAGATTTTACTTACTTTTTCCCTTGGGGCGGTGTGAAAAAGAATTACGTATACAAAAACGATACACTTCAAGGGAAATATGAAGAGTTTTACAATGATGGAACTTTAAAACGCACTGGTTATTATGTTGATGGAATTCAAGAAGGCGTTTGGAAGTCGTATTATCCGGACGGTACTATTGAAGATGAATCTTTTTATTTAAATGGAGATTTAAACGGTAAATACAGAAAGTTTGCTGTTGATGGGAAGTTAAACTATGAAGAGGATTATGAAAATGGCATTTTATACGGCGCTACTTATTATGATACTTTAGGTAAAGTGCGAAATGAATTTTATGCAAAAAATGCCATCGTTGATTACGAATCTAACCATTTTAACGGGAAACCAAAGTTTAGAGGAAAGTTTATCTTAAACGAATCAGATGGAGATTTTAAATGGTTTAATTACAAAGGAGAAGTTTCTTCAAAAGGAACTTATAAAGAAGGAGAACGCGAAGGTGATTGGATTTGGTACCATGACAATGGAAAACTTGAGCGAAAAGGAAACTACGTAAATAGCAGAGAAAATGGAATGTGGGTGTATTATTTTGAAGATGGCGCGAAGAGCACGGAAAGACCTTACTTCTTTGGTGATATCAATGGTAAAGAAGTAGATTACCATACCAACGGAAATCTTTCACAAGAAACGGAATACCTCTATGGTCTTCAAGATGGAGAGCAAAAATTCTATGGCAAAGATGGAAATCTGCAACTAACAAGAAGCTATAAAAACGATATGGTATTGGCTTATTCTTCACCTGGAACAGGAGGTGAGGCTTCAAAAATTCTTTTAGACAAAGGATCTGCTGAAGTAAAAGCGAAATATGATAATGGAAATCCATCTCGAGAGTTCACCTTAAAAAATGGCTATTTCGAAGGTAGTTATGAAACATACCACTACAATGGTCAAAAAGCGGTGAGTTATCAATTAGAATATGACCAACGACATGGAACCTACACCATGTATTATAATACCGGGAAAATAAAATCAGAGTGGAATTATTTGTACGGTAATTTAAATGGGGTTTCTAAGGAGTATTTTGAAAATGGAAAGCTGAAAAAAGTAACAAATTACTTGAATGACACGAAACATGGCTGGGAAATTGTATACAATGAAGCCGGAACAGAACTTTCTAAAGTTTATTATTATAATGGTTATGCATTCTAATATTTATATGATAAATAAAACAACGCTATTTCTTGGTTTAATGGCATTTGTGCTTGCTTCATTTGCACAAATACCAGAAGACTTTGAGTACAATCATTACAAAGAATTATATCCCAAAGAGTCCTTTGTTTACTTGAAAAGTATCAATGAGAAAGTCATTGATCTTGAAAATGATGAACTTTCGATTCATACCAATTATGAAGAGCGGGTGCTTTGCTTAAATAAGAACGCTTTCAATATTTCAAAACGAAGCATTGGTTACAGTGATTTTAGTACAATAAAAGAGATTAAAGCAACTGCTTACATTCCAAATGGGAACAAGTACAAGAAGAACAAAGTAAAAAGTTTTAATGACAAAGAAGTAATAACCAATGGAACCAGCTTTTATAGTGGAGCTCGTGAGAAAGAGTTTGTTTTTGAAGATTTAAAAGAGGGTGCTGTTACTGAAATTCAGGTAAAGCGAATTATTAAGGATCCTCACTTATTGAGTAGTCACTCATTCTCTAGAGAGTTGCCCATCAAGGAAGAAATCTTTCGGATAAAAGCAGCTAAAGGGGTAGAATTGGGTTACTATGAAAGAAACATGGACAAAGATTTAATCGCTTTCAAACAATATGAAGAAGGAGATTATCAAGTGTATGAATGGGTAATGAAAAATACTTCTAACCTTGAAACCTATGGTCAAGAACGGTATAGTTTGTATTATGAACCCCATGTAATTCCATACATCAAGTCTTATCCGCAAGCAGATTCAACGGTTCATCTCATGAGTAATTTGAGCGATTTGTATAAGTGGTATTCCTCTCTAGTTTCTCAAGTAGATGTAGAGGCGAATGATGAAATGAAAGAATTGGCTAAAAGCTTGACTGAAGGATTAGAAACTGAAGAAGAAAAGGTGAAGAAAATTTATGAATGGGTACAAGCCAACATTAAGTACATTGCATTTGGTGATGGTTATGGTGGCTTTGTTCCAAGAGATCCTAAGTTGGTCTACAAGCGCCGTTTTGGAGATTGTAAGGACATGACGAGCATTATTATTTCTATGCTTAAAAGCTTAGATATTCAAGCTTATTTTACTTGGGTGGGTACGCGAAGTATGCCTTACCGATATACTGAAATTGCGACTCCTTCAGTAGATAATCATATGATTGCCACTTACTTTAGCAAGGACTCAACTTATTTTTTAGATGCAACTGATTCAGACTTAAAATTTGGAAGAGGCGGATATAACACGCAAGGAAAGCAAGTTCTAATTGGTATGAATGATAAGGAATACAAAATTGATTCTGTTCCCGTTTTATTACCAAAGGATAATGCAGAAATTGATACCGCATATCTAAAAATTGAAGATCAAAAAATTGTAGGTAAGGCTAACTTGACTTTAAGTGGATACTTGGCCGCTGAGGTTTATGCTTCTTATAAAGACAGAGACGAAGAGCGAAAAAAGGATCTGATTAAATATTCATTTCAGAAAGGCTCTAACAAATACAATTTATTAGACTATACCTTAGCGTATGATGAATCAACAAAAGACATTATAGAATTGGCTTATGAATTTGAAATCGAATCTTACGTAAAACAATTTGATGATAAAACATACTTGAATCTTAACCTGACCAAGCAATTGAAAGATTATGCGATTAATAAATCGCAGAATGTACCCATGTTTTTTGACTACCCCAATTTGGTGAATAAACATTATGTGCTTGAATTAGGAGATCAATTTGAATTGATAAATATTCCAGAAAACCAAAGTGTAAGTAATGATTTATTGCACTATGAAATTACATACAAACAAGAAGGAGATAAGCTACACTACAACTTATTGTTTGAGCAAAAAACGCTTCACTTAGAAACTTCTCAATTTGAATCTTGGAATTCTTCAATCAATCAGCTTTCTAAAGCTTTGAACGAAACCATTACACTAAAAAATAAGAACCTAGAATAATGAATATCAAAAAAATAGCAGGTAGTTTGCTAATTGCAGTTACTGCCTTTACCGCAAATGCTCAAAAATATCAGGACTTCGAATTTAATGAGGAGGTTGAGTTTAGTAAAGACTCTTTAAGCCATATTGAAGAAGAAGCCATTATTAAAAGAACCCAATCCTTTGAATATATTGTAACCGCGCAAGAGGAATATCAATATGAGTATAATTACTCAGCACGATGGTTAGGATCTGATAAGGCGATTGAAGAGAATAATAAAATTTATCTTTCAGCTCCAGACGATGGAAGTGTTGTATTTCAGAAAGCTCGAGTGATTAGTCCAGAGGGAAAGGTTACGGAGCTAAATAGTGATGATATTCTTGAAGGCGTTTACGAAGAAGATGGCGATGAAGTGAAATACTACTATTTTGCTGTTGAAGGATTGGAGAAAGGAAGCATTATTGAAGAATGTAGTTATAAAAAATACGGTTCAAATTACTACGGAACAAAGGTTTATTTTCAAGGATCTGAGGCTCGATTTAATCAAACATTTGAGTTGATTTGTCCACCTCACCTTTGGTTTGAGTTTAAATCCTTGAACGGAGCTCCAGAAATTGAAAAAGATACAACTCTTGAGGATGAAAATCGCTGGTTTTTAACCATTGATACTGTAGAGAAAATTAAGTCTCAACCTTATTTGTACACCCAAGTTGTAAAGCAAGCCCTGCTTTATAAATTAAATAGAAATAGTGCACAAAATAGGGGTGATATCACTTCTTATAGTCGCGCGGCTGATTTTGTTTATCAATCAACGCATCAGGAATTGGGTAAGAAAACAGCTAAGGCAATTGATAAGATCTACAAAGGATTAGACATTGATGAGCTGGATACGGAAGGTAAAATTAGAGCGATAGAAGAATATATTAAGTCGAATTACCAAGTGATCAATGCTTCTGTTCCAAGTTTGGAGGACTTAGATTTTATTTTGGAGAATAAGGCCATGAGCCCTAAAGGATCTGTAAAATTTCATATTCAGTTTTTTGAGCGTGCAGGTATTGAAAATCATATTGTATTGACAACGGATAGAAGTGAAATTCGATTTGATGAAGAATTTGAAGCCTATTTATTCTTACTAAAATACCTCTTTTACTTTCCTGAGTTGGAAACATACATCGCTCCATCTGAGCAGTATAGTCGTTGGGAGTATATTCCTGATACTTGGGCTCACAATTATGGCTTATTTATCAAATCAATGAATGTAGGAGGGGTTTCTGCTGTTTTAGGAGAAATTAAGTTTATTGAAGCATTGCCTTATACAAAGAGTACAGATAAGATGTATATCGATGTCGATTTTTCAGAAGATATTCAATACCCAACCGTTGATTTACGAAAGGAGATGTTTGGATATACAGCGATATATCTTCAGCCTTATGTATTTCGCTTTGACGAACAAGCCTTAACTAATTTCAAATCTAGCATGAGCCAAATGGTAAGTGAAGATTTAGACGGAATAGAGGTTAATTTAGAAAATATCGAAGAAAATGATTTTTCAAGAAAGCCATACATTTTCTCATTTACTACCAAAGAACACAACTTTGTAGAAAAAGCTGGAGATGATTATCTATTTAAGTTAGGGGAACTTATTGGGCCACAATCTGAAATGTATCAAGAAGAAGAAGAACGAGTTTATGATATAGAAGCGGATCATACAAGACACTATTACCGTGAGATTACTTTTAATGTACCAGAAGGTTATCAAATCAAGAATTTAGATGATGCGAAAATGGACCATCAATACGAAATGGATGGAGAAACAAGAATTCTGTTTACTTCTAAAGTAATTGAAGAAAATGGCAAGTATAAAGTAGTTTCCGAAGAGTATTATGGACAAGTAGTGTGGCCTTCAGAAAAATATGAGCAATATAGAGAGGTGATTAATGCAGCCGCTGATTTTAATAAAATTGTATTAGTTTTAGAGAAAAAGTAAATATTGAAATAAAAGTTTTAATCCTAATTAGTTCTACTTGGCTTTTTGGGATTATTAGCTATATTTGAATCGCTTAACCTCAAACACTAACCTATGGAAGACACATACAAAGTTTTAGTACCCAATGATTTTACCGAAGAAGCTTCAGCTGCAATCACCTACGCTGCTTTTGTTGCTAAAAGTTTTCAAGGTGAATTATTGTTATTGCATGTAATATCAAGCGAAAAGGCAAGAGCAAATGCTGAAGAGCAACTAAAGAAAATTTCTGAAGATGCGTCGAATACATATAGCTTGACGGTGAATTATGAAATTAGAAAGGGAAGTATTTTTGATCAAATTCCAGAAGTAGCGGAAGAAAAGAATGCCATGCTTATTGTTATGGGAACACATGGAATAAAAGGTATTCAGCATTTAACAGGCAGTTATGCGCTTAAAGTAATAGGTCACTCTAAAGTGCCATTTATTGTTTGCCAGAGCAAAAAATCAGGTGGTTCAATTAAAGATTTAGTGCTTCCGATTAAGTTTTCTCAAGAAACAAAATCTAAGCTTTCAATTACATCTACCATTGCTAAGCACTTTGGAGCTGTTGTTCACATTTTTACTTCTAATGAGACCGATGAATTCATTAGAACTAAAGTGAGTAGAGAATTAACTTTTGCTAAGCATTATTTTGATGAAAGAGGTGTAAAGTATGAAGTGGAAACTGCACCGGAATCGGGCAATTTTATTCCTCAAATGCTTGACTATGCCAATGATATTGATGCTGATATGATTGCGATTGTTAATTCAGCAGGCGATGGAGGCTTTTTACCTGACCTTTTTAAAGGTAGTGGAGAACTTGAAGTTTTGAATAACAAATATAAAATTCCAACGATTGTAATGAACCCATCTCAGGTGTTTGTACCTGAGCATTTTGGTTAGAACGTACAATTTAGATAATAAAAAAGGGGAGTGATTTTCACTCCCCTTTTTTATTTGAAACCATTTCTATTTTATTTGAAAGGATTTAGCACTCTTCAACATTTGATTGACTGCTGCTTGTGAAAAAGCATTTTCTTCAATGCTTTTAAGTTCATAGATATCTCCTTCTACCTGCATGTTCATGAAGAAGTGAACTTCAGGGTCTAAATCACTGTCTTTAATGCTCTTTTTATAGATAAAGTAATTCGGCTCTTCTTCTACAATCTCAATGGTGAAAACCATGTCGTTTTGCAATTCGGATTTCTTCTCCTCTACACTTAATCCAAAAGGAACAATTTCTAAACCATAGCGGTCTGCAACTGCAATACGAACGCTTCCAAAAGGTGTCTCACTGATTTCTGCTTTACCTTGGTTTTCATCAGGTATATAAATTTCAGCTGGAATTGAATAGTCTGCTAGTGAAATCGGTTTCATCCCAGATAAATCATTTGCCTCAGTAGTTTGTTCTGTTGCATTTTTTTCAGTTTCATCCGTTGAACTCTCTTGACTAGTGTTGCTACAAGCAAAAAGCAAGAAACTTGTTAAGGTTAAAATGCTGTATTTTAAATGTTTCATAGTTGATTGCATTGGTTTAAACAAATATACCATTTGAGCGTGAACTGTTTAATCCATCACATTTATTCTTATACCTTTTGAAGTAGAACTAAATTCAGGTGCATAATAAGATTGAATTTGACTTACTCCAGAACTGAAGCTACCTGCTTGGCTGACACGCATACTATATTCAAATACATACACTCCTTTTGGTAAGTATTCAAAATAAAAATGGCTAGATGCATCTTTGGTATTTTGATAATAACTTAAACCGTCTTGATAGCGGTAACTTGAAATTACGTCAGATGGTTCCATACAGGATGCCCTTTGATCTCTAAGATGTACAAATTCAAAATTTCCTTTACTTTCAATTCTTAGCCTAACCACTACTTTATCACCAATTTTTAAATCTACATTTTCAAGAGGCTCTAAGCGAGTTCCAGACTTACTTAGTACTTCCTTATATACGGTTTTTTGAATGGCTAATTCATCGATGCTATTTCCATGTACTTGATCCAATTCTTCAAAATATTGCCAATAGACACCTCCCCAAGAAAGTTTATTGGTGGATTTTTGAATCTCCACATTCATTAGTTGATCTTTAACTTGAGAACTTTCCCAACTTTTCTTCACATAACCAAGGGCTGCTAATCCATCAGTTGTGTTTAGCTTTTCTGAACCGACTTTTATAAGGGCACTTTCTTGCTCATCTATAACATTGTTACCTTGCAAAAGCAAAGCATAGCAGGCTTTTGCGGTAGATTTATTTGTGCCCCAATGCTGTATTCTTTTTTGATGAAGCAGCCAGAGTTTCATCTCTTCAATCAACTCTTTATTTTCACCAACTTCTGCGAAAGCATCAATTAGAAGAGCTTGAGTTTCAATAGCAGATTCGTTCCATCGATACCCTCCTGAATTGGCTTTCCAATACATCCCTTTCTTTTCTTCTATAATTGCATGTTCTTTTATACTTGAAATAATAAGATTAGCGGTGCTGCTAGTTTGGCTTAATTTATTTAAAGCCATGGCTTGCATAGCTTGAAGCATCAACGGACGGTCTTGCCAGTAAAATTCGGCTTGCTTTAAGTAATAACTAAATGCCTTACTCTTTTTAGTTTCTTGATAATCATTAAACAAACTCTTTAAATACAAGTATTGAATTTGAGAAGAACCAAGATTATTATTGGCTAAGTCAGATTTGTTTTCAATCAACTTCAAATAGTCGTCTTCGATTTCCCGATCAAGGTATTCAATGGCTTTGTCTAGCATTATTTTTATTTCAGGTTTTGATACATCAATGATTTTCATTTTTAGTAACTCACCAAAACCACTTACAATACTTGCCGTTATATATCGATTATCAGGCATGCCTTCAAGCCATGACCAACCGCCATTGCTAAGTTGAAGTTTGCTTAACTGTTGGATGCTCTCTTCTTGTTGATTTGACATATTGTTCATGTCAAAAAGTAAAGCAATGCGTTGTTTTTGTTCTGCTTCACTTTGGGCACTTCTCAACCAAGGTGTTTCTTCCAATAGAATATCTTTAAGCGCTTGATTTTTTTCCAGTTCACTTTGCAGTGTACTTGGAGAATTTATCTGCCATTGCTTAAATATCTGTTCAATGATAGGGTTGTTTTTTAGTATGTTAGAAGCGATACTTTGAGCAAAAAATTGATAAAATACCTCTTCTGCTTTCTTTGAATCTGGCTCATTTAAAGAAGGTAAAGCTTGAACGACATACCATTCAGGATTTGCACTAAATTCTATGGTTAACTGATAAGGTTCCTGAGTCTTTGAATCAAAATTCAAGAGGCTCTTTAGGTCTATTTCATGATTTCCGGCTTTTCTTAAAGTTATGGGAGTAGTTTCGGTCACCAAAGTTTTATTACTGATAACAGAAATAACTTTAGTTTCTCCATCCGAATGAGTTGTAGATTCAGCAGCTATTTGATAGCGGATTGCCTTGATATTTTCTGGAATGTTTAATTTCCATTCTAGACGTTTTGATTGCTTAGCCTCAATAAAAACAGATTCATCTGAATGTTGACGCTGAATAATATCAATAGGTCGATTATCTTCTGCATTGAAAAAACGAATGGATACCTTGGCTTCAATTGGGTTTTCGGCTAAGTTTTGAATGCTAGATTTAAATATTATTTGATCCTTCTCAATGAAATAACGTGGACTATTTACTTGAATCATCAATTGCTTTTGAGTAACAACTGAAGTGTCAAAGAATCCAATTTTTAAATCTTTGGTGTGTGCAAATACTCTAAATTTCCATTGGGTCAATGCATCAGGAACTTTAAACTCAAATTCAATCTCACCAAGCTCATTGGTTTTTAAATTGGGATAGAAGAAAGCCGTTTCATTAAAGTTCTCTCTAAAGGCAATGCTTTGTTTTTTAGTCCCTTCTTCAATAATGTCATTCTTCATTTTTGAAATGGAATGTGTTACTTCCTCAATCATAACATCATCCATACTGTTTGATTCTGCAGCCATCATTACTGGCATACTTCGATACATACTTCTATGTAAGCTGAAATCAAACCAATTTAAAGCTGGAGTTTGTTTTATTGGAAGAGGGGTATGTGAATAGGTATATTGAAATCTTCTCGAATGGGTTTTACTGAAATCCTGGCTTTGCCAATTTATTTTGGAATAATTATTTTGATAAGGGTAGAAGTTCCAGTTTTGGGATATGAATTCATCAAGCGATTGGTCATACATGGAAGCTAGAACTTCTACATCAAAAGCTTTCTCATCTTGAGATTTAACTTGCATACTCCATTTTTCTTGAGTTCCAGGCTCTAAAATGGTTCTAAAAGTTTTCAGTTTTAGCTGTAATGCTTTGTTGCTAAAAGGCACCTCAATAGTTTGTTTTGTATTTAGCCATCTATTCATAGCAACTGCACTAAAATGGAAAGTTATATTTCCTCGATGTTGCTCTTTAATGGGGAAAGTAAAATTCAGTTGGCTGTTTTTCAATTTGAGGTACTCTTTATGGATAACTATTCCATCTAGCTCAACCTCACATAAAACGTCCAATTCTTTTAAAGAGGATACAAGAGTTACAGCTGCATTCTCACCAACTTCAACTTTTGTCTTGTTTTCAATCAGTTTAAATAGCGTTGGAAAAGCTGCTTGATTACTGTTTTTATGATATACTACAAATCGTTTTTTATACTGGATTAATCGACCGCTTTTGTCCTTCGATTCTACTCGTAGTTCATAAGCTCCAGCTTTAAGCTCATTCACCAACTTTATAGCTTGGTTACACTTTACCCTAGATTCGATGATTAGATTTTTAACTTCTAAGTCTTCTAAGCCGTTTTGAGCTGATTTGCCATATGTAGAATGCTTTTTTTGATAGGCTTTGTCAGAAATTAACTGATAATCAATCGCTGGCCAAAGTCTCTCTTTGGTTGTTGCATCAGGGGTTTTTAATGCCAAAAGTTTTATTTGAGCTTCAGCTTTTTGAACTTTGCCATTGATGTTTTTGGCTGCAATAACAAGCTTTTGAAGTTCATTTAACGTTACCCAATCCGAAAGATCTGTGCTCAAGAATAGGCTTTGATTACTAATCTTAATGACTTCAGATATTTGCTGACTTTCCCCATTTTCAGCAGTGGCTTCAATGTAGATAGTGTAATGAAAAACACTTTGCCATTCAGGTTTTACTTTTTCGTCATTTCGTGCAATAAATTCAAAATGGAACTCCCCCTTTTCATCGGTAAGTAAAGCGCCTTGTGCAATTTCTTGTTCCGGAATAGAGGGGAAATAACTACGATAAATGGGCCAATAAGGGAAAGTTGCTTTTCGAATAATACGATATTTCAAGGGTGTATTGCCCAAATGAAAACCTGAATAGTTTTTGATAGTGCCAGATATGGGAATTGCTTGATTTAAGGCATATTGCTCATCAATAACATTCATCTCAATTTGAAATGAAGGACGTTTGTATTCTTCAACTTGAATGTTGATGCTGCCAAAATCATCTTTAATTAAAAAATTCCCATTTAATTTCCCTTGTGGAAGAATAAAACTGCCATGGTAAGAGCCAAAAGCATTTGTTTTAACTTGAAGCTCACCAACCAATTGTCTATTTGAATCAAACAGTTTTACAGTAGTACTTTGATTACTTAAAACTTCTGCATCTTTTCGGTTTCCTTCATATATCACTCCTTTGAAATAGACGATTTGGCCTGGTCGATAAATAGCTCGGTCGGTAAAAAGTTGACTCTTTTTTTGTTTATTGTCTTGAGTTACGTACATAAATGAATTCACGGAACGATTGTTCCATAAAGTGTCATTATCTTTCACTAATCGAATTTGGTAATTGGTGCCTTCTTGATTTTGAAAGCGAAGCTCTCCTTTAGTATTAGTTATTAGACTCTTAGTCAAATGACTTTCGTACTGTCTTTTTTCGGGATTGTATCGATTAGCCAAGACGTCAACTTTAACCTTGGGAATTCCCTTTCCAGAAGTTCGGTCTCTTACTACAAGAGCTGTTTCTTTATTTTCTCTAGCGCTGCTTGCAAGACTTAAGTCACTAATTTGAAAAAATAGAAAGGAACCATTTACCGATTTTTCAGATTGAATGCTTGAATCTAAGGAAGCCACCAAACAATAACTTCCATGTTCTAATGCAGGAATATCAAATTCAGTGCTGTGAAATTGAAAGTCTTTTTCAACTTGAAGTGAAATGCTCCAGTTTTTAACTAATTCATGCTTCTGAAGCATCTCAAACCAACCATCTCTAATGTGTTTGTTTCTAAAAGAGTAATCTACGGGGACTTTGTATAGTTGTAAATGAAGGTTCTCAATATTTTTGAATTGAGTGTATAAAAGAAGGTCTTCTCCACTTGGATAAACACTTTCAGCTTGTATAGAAAAGTTAGGTTCAGCAAGTTGCTTTTTGAGTTGAGCGAAGTTTATTCCAAAATAGGAGGAGTCATCTTCATAGCTGTCAGCGAGTTTAAAAGCTTCTTTAAGTGAAGGTTTGTTAAGGTAGCTGCTAGAATCTAAAAAGTCGTTTTTATAGCCTGACTCTTGCAATGCCAATGCCTGAGCATATTTAATGGCTTTTACTTGAGAAATATTCCATTCTTTTTGTTCTTCAACTTGCTTTAAAGCGTCTAAATATTCTTTATTGGAATTAGCAGAATGGCTCGTTTGTTTTGCGAAAGCCAAGCGTTTTAAATCAAAATCCAATAAGGCATCCCATCGTTCTTCTTGGATTTCATTTTTTAAAATTTTTTGAAAAAGTGATAGTGTTTGAAAGTCTTTTGAAAGACTATCTTCAGTTATTGGGTTATATCTTATGAAATCGGAATAGTTTAGAAATAGAACCGAATCAGATGTGGTAAAAGCTTGTAATGGAATGGTAGATTGCTGATAGGTATTTTGGTAGAATTGTAGAGCTCTTTCCGCCAAAAATTCAAATAAACTAGGTCGGCTTTCAGTGCTTAAAACTACTTTATCATTATTAGCTTCAATTGGCAGTAGAATCTCTTGGATATGTGAAATTGGGGTAGCATTTAAAACTTCTGTTTCTTGTAAAGAAGCTTGATAATAAGCATGAGCTTTCAACATAATCTGATCTTGACTCCAGCTTCGAATGTCTTCTTTTTGATAGTTGCTGGCATTGCTTCTACCTCCATTTCGCCATTGTCTACTCATGTAATATTGTCCATACAATTCGCCAACTGCCGATTGTAAAAGCGCCTTGTTTACTCCTTCCGATTGGGCAATCTGTTTTTCAAAGTCTTGAATAACCTTTAATTCTGAATCTTCTTCTACTTCATGCCTGTATTTTGAGCGATAAACTAATGCTTTAAAAATTTGAGTGGTATTTTCATTTCTAGAAGCTTGACTTAAAATGGAATCAGCTAATAAGACAATGCTTTTAGGTTTGCCTTCTTTTTCTAATTGTTCAATTTCGACCCATAGCTGTTTGTAATCAGTTTGGTCTATGGCAGGGTTGCTTTTTTCGTTTTGCTGATTTCTAGACCCTTTGCAGCCCCAAAGTGTAAATAGTAGGATTGCAATTAACAGTTTATGATTCATAATTCTAAAGATTTCTATGGGCTAAACAATTATTATTCCAAGAAAACGATTAAGTCTTTTTAAAAGGAAACTTTAATTCATCGTCAATTCCACTCAGACCAAGTTTAAACTTAATGGCGATAATGCGAATTAAAATGATTGTTGAAATAGTAGCAATGGTATTTAGCTCAAAACTTACTTGATATTGCTGTAAAAGGATAAATAAGGCACCACCACTTATACAAGCAATGGCGTAAAGTTCTTTTCTAAAAACCAAAGGAATTTCATTGATTAGCGTATCACGAATAACCCCTCCTAAGGTTGCGGAAAACATGCCCATCATAACTGCAATAGGAGGTTCTACACCAAACAGTAATGCTTTCTTTAAGCCCAAAGTAGTAAAAACACCAATTCCAATGGTATCAAATAAAAACAAGGTTTTTCGGAGTTTTCGAACATATTTTTGAAAAAGGAAGGTGATGCCTACACCTGCAAGTATGATAAAAAGATAATCTACATTTTGCATCCAACCTACAGGTGTATCGCCAATCAGCAAATCTCGAATAGTTCCACCCCCAACGGCTGTTACAAATCCGATAAAAGCAGCACCAAAAAGGTCTAGCTTTTTACTAGATGCTGCCATGGCTCCTGAAATTGCAAAAACTAGCGTACCAATCAGGTCAAGATAGTGCAGAATTTCATCAACGTTCGCAGGTATTTTAACTTCCATAAAACGAAATTATGTTTTATTAAGCATAAGCCATGAAAGTAAGTGCCAAGCTAATTTTTTAGGTATGATTTAATTTCGATATTTGCAGACAATCTTTAATTGGGTTTTTTGGCATAGTAAAAGCTGTGCTTTTCGATTATGTGGGGAATTTTTTCGAGTTTTATTTTAAGGCAGCGCTATTTTATCATCGCCCTTGTAACCCTGGCCACTGTATTTTTTGGTTATAAAGCCAAAGATGTGAAAATGAGCTATGAAATGGCTCAAGTGCTTCCAGCAACTGATTCAACTTTAATCAATTTTAAAAACTTCCAAGATCAGTTTGGTCAAGAAGGAAGTATTATGGTGATTGGAGTAAAAGACAATCAACTTTATGAATTCGATAACTTCAATTTATGGCTTGCACTTTCTAGAAATTTAAAGGAAGTTGAAGGCATTGATGAGGTGCTTTCCATGGCTACTGTTTTTAAATTAGAAAGAAATAAAGAAGAGCGAAAGTTTGAACCCAAAGCAGTGTTTGGAAATGCGGTTGCTTCTCAGGCTGATTTAGACTCTCTTTTGCAGCAAGTCTATGATTTGCCATTTTATGAAGGTTTTGTTTACAGCGAAGATCACCAAACCACTTTAATGGCCTTAACACTTGATCGGTCGCTTTTAGACTCAAAAGACCGTGGAATTTTAATGGGTGAATTGTTAGGCTTAGTGGAACAGTTTGAAAAGGATACGGAGCTAAAAGTTCACTATTCAGGCTTGCCATACATCAGAGCGAACAACACTTCTAAAGTCAGTGAAGAAATTAAGCTTTTCATTCTCTTAGCCATTCTCATTACTGCAACGATTTTGCTATTGTTCTTCCGTTCTTTTAGAGCCATGATGGTTTCCATGATTGTGGTTTTGGTTGGCGTGGTTTGGTCGGTAGGAATTCAGGTTTTATTTGGTTACGAAGTAACCATTTTAACAGCCCTTATTCCTCCACTTATTATCGTAATTGGTATTCCAAATTGTATCTTCATTCTCAATAAATATCATCAGGAATACAAAAGACATGGAAATCAAATTCTCGCTTTAAGCCGAGTGATTCAAAAAATTGGGAATGCCATCTTTTTAACCAATACAACAACTTCTTTAGGTTTTGGAACTTTTATTTTTACGGATAGCAGCATTTTAGTTGAATTTGGAATTATCGCCACCTTTGGTATTGCTTCTGTCTTTTTGGTATCGATTACCTTATTGCCAATCATGTTGAGTTTTCAACGACCACCAAGAGAAAGACATACCAAACATTTGGAAAGAAAGTGGGTGCATGTTGTAGTCAATCAGTTGGTGATTATGGTTACCAATCATCGCCCTAAAGTTTTTGTGTTTACCATACTTATTGCAATTGCGAGTATTTACGGAGCAACCTTGGTTAAAACAACCGGAAATATTGCGGATGACTTGCCCCGACACGACCCGGTGTATTTAGACCTCAAGTTTTTTGAAGAAAATTTCAATGGAGTATTGCCCTTTGAAGTAACCGTAAATACGCTAAAAAAAGGTGGAGCAACTAAGCTTTCTACTTTAAAAAGAATTGAAAAAATTCAAGAAGAAATCAAGGAGTATCCAGAATTTTCTCGGCCTATTTCAATTGTGGAAGGATTGAAGTTTGCCAAGCAATCTTATTACGGAGGTAGACCTTCGAAGTATGCCCTAATGAATCGGCAAGAGCAAAGTTTTATTCTTCCTTATTTATCAGACTCTGATAGTAAGGGCGAAGAAATGCTCAATTCTTACATTGACTCCAACCGACAAATTACACGTATTACTGCTCAAGTGGCAGATGTGGGCTCAAGTCGGATGGAGGTCTTATTGAAAGACTTAGAGGCTAAAATTGATTCCATTTTTCCTGCTGACAAGTTCAATGTGGAATACACTGGAACATCAGTAGTTTGGTTAAAAGGAACCGACTATTTAGTGAAAAACTTATTCTTGAGTCTAGGAATTGCCATTGTTCTCATTGCAATCATTATGGCATTTTTATTTGCTTCAGCTAGAATGGTCATTGTTAGTTTAATTCCCAATTTACTGCCTCTGGTTTTTACCGCTGGAATTATGGGCTATTTTGGGATATCCATAAAACCTTCAACGATTTTGATTTTCAGCATTGCATTTGGAATTTCAGTAGATGATACCATTCACTACTTAGCCAAATATCGCCAAGAGCTACGAGTACATTCGCTAAACTTAAGGGAAGCTTGCATATTGGCCTTAAAAGAAACCGGTGTGAGTATGATTTATACATCCATCGTATTATTTTTTGGATTTGGAGTATTTGCTGCTTCAGAATTTGGCGGAACTATAGCACTTGGTTTGTTGGTTTCAATAACCCTATTAATCGCCATGGCTTCTAACTTAATTTTACTTCCTTCATTACTACTTGCCTTTGATAAATGGTTAACTACCAAAGCCTTTAAAACCGAAATCCTTCTCGAACTCGTAGATGAAGAAGATGATATTGAGTTGGAAGAATTAGAGGTTAAACGGGAGCCAACCAATGAGAATTCTTAATTTGGCGAAAAAGTAAAAGAGCATGAAAGGAATCGTTTTAGCAGGTGGATCAGGAACGCGCTTGCACCCCTTAACCCTTGCAGTAAGTAAGCAGTTAATGCCAGTGTATGACAAGCCCATGATTTACTACCCATTATCTACTTTGATGATGGCAGGAATTCGTGAAATACTCATCATTACCACTCCACATGATAATGCTAGTTTCAAGAAGTTATTGGGCGATGGCTCTCAATTTGGTTGCGATTTTCAATATGCTATTCAAGAAGAACCTAACGGCTTAGCACAAGCTTTTGTTATTGGGGAAGAGTTTATTGGAAACGATAAAGTGGCGCTCATTTTAGGAGATAATATTTTTTATGGAGCAGGTCTAGGCAAATTATTAGCAGCTAATAATAATCCTGATGGAGGAATTGTTTATGCCTATCATGTTTCGGACCCTGAACGATACGGTGTAGTTGAATTCGATGACAATCAGGTCGCTGTTTCTATTGAAGAAAAACCTCAAAATCCAAAGTCAAATTATGCCGTACCTGGCTTGTATTTTTATGACAATGAGGTGGTTCAAATCGCAAAAAATCTGAAGCCTAGCGCAAGGGGCGAGTATGAAATTACAGATGTAAATAAGGAATACTTAGAAAGAGGTTCTTTACAAGTCGCAATATTAGATCGTGGAACAGCTTGGTTAGACACTGGTACCTTTGCCTCTTTAATGCAAGCTTCTCAATTTGTTGAGGTTATTGAAGAAAGACAAGGATTGAAAATCGGTTGTTTGGAAGAAATAGCTTACAGACAAGGATTTATTTCAAAAGATCAATTAAAAGAATTAGCCCAACCTCTTTTAAAAAGTGGCTATGGGAATTACTTATTAAACATAGCATAAAGTGGCAAAAACGAGCATACTTGTAACTGGTGGCGCAGGATTTATCGGCAGTTCACTTGTTCATGAGCTTTCTAAAGATGAAAATGTAAGAATAGTTGCAGTAGACAATTTTCTTACTGGAGATGCAAGAAGACTTCCAAAGAAGGACAATGTACATTTTATAAAAGCAGATGTCAACAACTTTGGAGACATTTCAAGCATATTCTTCCGTTTTCGATTTGATTATGTGTTTCATTATGCAGCAGTTGTTGGGGTTAAGAGAACCTTAGAGCAACCAGTGTTGGTTTTGGATGATTTAACTGGGATTAAAAACATTCTCGATTTGTGTAAAAACACCGACGTAAAACGAGTGTTTTTCTCTTCCTCTTCTGAAGTCTATGGCGAACCAGTGGAGCTACCTCAAAACGAGCATACCACGCCATTAAATTCGAGATTGCCTTATGCCATCGTAAAAAATGTAGGTGAAGCATTTCTAAAATCGTATAAGCAAGAGTACGATTTAGATCATACCATTTTCCGTTTTTTCAATACATATGGTCCTTTACAAAGCAAAGATTTTGTAGTGAGCAAGTTTATCGCTCAGGCTTTGAAAGGAAATGACATTACCATTTATGGAGATGGTTCACAAACCAGAACTTTCTGCTATGTAGATGATAACATTTCAGCTTGCGTTAACGCATTTAAGCAAGATAAATGTGTGAATGATGTTGTGAATATTGGGTCTAGCAAAGAAATTACAGTTTTAGAATTGGCAGAAACCATCATAAAGGTTGCCAAGTCTAAATCAAAGATTGTTCACTTACCTCCTTTAGAAGAAGGAGATATGAGCAGAAGATTACCCGATACCGATAAAATGTTACAACTTTTACAAAGAGAACCAATTTCACTTGAAGATGGTTTAAGTAGAATTGTAGCAAACCCAGATTTTATACTTTAAGATGCCGCATACTTGGAAAGAACTCGCTTCTTTTTTTGAAGAGCAAATTCAATCTATTTCTTTAACTGGTAAGCCAGAAGAGCTTTATCAACCCATTGATTATACCTTGCAATTGGGGGGCAAAAGAATTCGTCCAGTATTGGCTTTAATGTCCGCTGAATTGTTTAAACAAGAAGCAAAAGTGGCTTTACCCGCAGCTTTGGCGGTTGAGGTATTCCATAATTTTACCTTGGTGCATGATGACATTATGGATGAAGCGCCTTTACGAAGAGGCAAAGCCAGTGTACACTCCAAATGGGGTAGAGATATCGCTATACTTTCGGGTGATGTGATGTTTGTAAAAGCCTACCAGCAACTTGAAAAAGCAAGTAAAGAGCAACTGCCAAGCTTGATGAAACTTTTCAATCAAACGGCCATTGAAGTTTGCGAAGGCCAGCAACTGGACATGAACTTTGAGCAAATGCAAACCGTGAAGCTTGAAGAATACATACAAATGATTGAGCAAAAAACAGCAGTTCTCTTAGCAGCAAGTTTGCAAATGGGAGCAATTTGTGCCAATGCAAAAGCAAAAGACGCTCAATTGCTGTATGATTTTGGCAAAAACTTGGGAATTGCATTTCAAATTCAAGACGATTACTTAGATGCTTTTGCCGATCCTGAAAAGTTTGGCAAACAAGTAGGAGGAGATATTTTAGCGAATAAGAAAACTTACCTCTACCTCTGTGCACAAAACTGTAAAGCATTAGCCGATCGAGAGGAGTTGCAAAAGGCATACTCCCACAAAAATGAAAAGACAAAAATTGAAGCTGTTAAAGCTTGCTATGTCAATTCAGGGGCGGTGGAAGCAACAAAAAAAGCCATTGCTGAATATTCGGTGAAAGCCCTTCAGGCTTTAGATGAGGTTGGAGTGATGGATGCCAACAAAAGCCCATTAAGAGAACTTGCTCAGTATTTAATGAGCAGGGGGGTGTAGGGTAACCCTATTTTCTATCTTAAAGGCTGGTGGCTGGTATTATCTTGATTCTTAGTATCTTTCTAAGTTCAACTGAGCTTGTAAGTATGCATCAAAAGAATGGAAAAACACAAATTTCAGTGCCTTATGAAAAAAACAATTATAGCAATATCAATGATAGCTTTTGGCTTACTGATAGCCCTAAGCACTACCGCACAAAACCAACAAGGCTTTAAATGGATAAAA
>MDTG01245865.1_pt1 | contig 22534 bp, 22 predicted proteins | sample 811421 | NCBI WGS metagenome assembly MDTG01 (sample SAMN05326645, study PRJNA326480) | marine metagenome | isolation source: seawater | place: Pacific Ocean: South East | collected 2011
AATTCAATAAATTTAAAAAAGTATGATGTTGAATACTTAACTTTAAAAAATAAAAAAACTTTTTTTACGCATAAAATAAAATGTACTCAAATTAATTCTAAATCTACATTTTTAAGTTTTTTTAAAATTTTAAAAATTATTAATAAAGATAAAAATAAAAATAAAATTTTTTTCTCTATGCAATATTTTTGCAATGTATGGTCAATATTATTTATTAAATTGTTTTGCAATGTTAAAACTTTTATATACGAAATTAATCATTTAAATGAATTAAAAAATTATCAAAATAATATTGATAAATTTAAAAAAAATTTAATTTTATTTCTTGTAAAAAGACTTTATAAATATTCTGATATAGTATCTACCAATAGTGCTGAATGCAGTAAAGATCTTTCAAATTTAATAAATAGAAAAGTTATAACAATCTATAATCCCTGTTTTGAAAAATTAACTTTAAAAAAAAATAAATATAAAAAACAAACAAAAATAAGAATACTTAATATTGCAAGATTATCTTATCAAAAGGATCAAATAACTATATTAAAAGCCATTAATTCAACTAAAATAAAAAATTATGTAAAGCTTACATTGGTTGGTTTTGGTCCTCTAAAAAAAGATTTATCAAATTTTATTAAAATAAATAAGCTTAATGCTAAAATAATAAGCAATAAAAAAAAATTAAATACTTATTATAAAAATAATGATTTATTTTTATATACTTCTTTATATGAAGGGTTGCCAACAACTGTAGTAGAAGCAGCAAGCTTTAGCATGCCAATAGTATCGTCAAATTTTAAGTCTGGCTCTGAAGAAATTCTTTGTTCAGGTCGTGGAGGTTATACTTTTGATATAAGGGATTACAAAAAATTATCTAATATTATTTATAAATTTTATTTTAATCCTAAACCTTTTTATAAAAAGGAAAAATACTGCAGAAAAAATCTTTATAAATTTTCAAAATACATAAATTTAAAAAAATTCAATTCAGTCTTAGAAAAAATTTAAACTATAATTTTTTTTAATTCTTTATAATGTTCAAAAATAGAAAAATTTTTACTATACTTTAGTGCGTTTTTTATTTTTTTAAGTTTGTTAGAGTTTTCATTTTCTAAAATTTTTCTTACAAAATCATCCTCATTATTTTTTTCAAAAAAGAAACCAGTCTCTCCAAAATTATTCATTTCTATGGGGCCATTTTTAACTAAAGAAGATATAACGATCTTTCTTAAAAATGCACTTTCAATCAGTGTAAAACCTGGATCTTCAAATTTAGCTGTTGATATTAAACCTGAACTATAATTTAAAATATTATAAATATTATTTTTAAAGCCAATTAAAAAAATGTTATTTTCCATTTTGTTTTCATTAATTTTTTTTTTTAATAAATCAAATTTTTCTCCTTCCCCAATTATATATAATTTTTTAATTTTAAACTTTTCGATATTTTTTGAAAAAATATCTATAAGAAATTCAAAATTTTTTTGATCAGTTAATCTTCCTATAGAAACATAAAAATCATTTTTAGAAAAATTTTGATCAATTTTCTCTCTTTTTTTTCTATTAATTTCTTGAGCAGAAATGATTGGGTCTCTCAAAATTTTAATTTTATTTTTATCAAAAATATTATTTTTAATTAAATTTTCCATCGTCAAATTTGTTGGAGTTGTCACAAGATAAATATTTTTAGAAAAATATTTCCATATAACTTTTCTAAAAAATGTCATTTTTGGCAAACCTGAAATTCTTAATATGATTTTTGTTTTTTTAGACAAAAAGGGACTTAGTATTATCGGCAGAAGTGTAAGCAAATGAATAATTAAGTAATTAGGTTTATTTCTTTTTATTAAAAATAAAAGTGGAAAAAAGTTTAATATAAAAATGAGTATAAAAGAAAACCTACTAGGAACCAAGCCTTCTTTTGGAAGATATTTATGATAGCTAAATTTTATCATATTTAAAATTTTAACTCCAAAATTATTGTTTTTAAAAAAAGACCATTCTCCAGAGCTATTTAAAATAGATACATCTATTTTTTTTTTACTGTATTTAATTAAAGATATAGCTGATCTTTTTACTGCATTAATAGTTGCAACATTTGTTAAATATGGACACCAGTAGTAAACTTGCATAGTAATTAATTTTAATTATTATAATAATTTAAAGTTAACAAAATTTACCATACTAAAATGAAGAATCCTAAAATTTCAATCATTACTGTAGTTAAAAATAATGAAAAGCTTATAGAGAGAAATATTCTAAGTTTATTGAATCAAAAATACAAGAATTATGAACAAATAATTATAGATGGAAATTCTACAGATGGAACAATTAAAATAATTGAAAAATACAGTAAGCATATAGAGCACTTTATATCCGAAGAAGATGATGGGCTTTATTATGCCATGAATAAAGGAATTGATTTAGCTTCAGGTGAAATAATTGGAATTTTAAATTCTGATGATTATTATTATGAAAATGCTCTAGAAATAGTAAAAAATTATTTCGAAGAAAAACCTAAATTAGATTTTTTATTTGGAAGTGTAATTAAAAGTACTCTTCAGCATGGTTTTTATCCAAAAAAAATATACCGAACATTTGGTTTTTACACTACTCACTCTGTCGGATTTTTTATTAAGACCAAGTCTCAAAAAAAATTAGGATATTATAATACTAAATATAAATATTCTTCTGATTACGACTTATTTTATAGAATGATTGTTAAATATCAAATGTTAGGTACTTCAACAAAAAAAAATGAAATATTAGGTTTTTTTGAACCTGACGGATTTTCTTCAAAAATAAAATACATTGACTATTTAAATGAAAATACTCAAATAAGACTAAATAATGGACAAAATAAAATTATAGTTTGGTTGATACATTTCTTAAGACTTTCCAAAAGAATATTTATAGTTATGAAAGAGTCAAAAAAAAAATGAATATATTAGTTACAGGATGTGCTGGATTTATTGGTTTCCATCTATCAAAATTTTTATGTAAAAAATATGAAAAGTTTAAAGTTTTTGGTTTAGATAATTTAAATAATTTTTATACTCCAATATTAAAAAAAAAAAGATTAAATATATTAAAAAAAAATAAAAATTTTTTTTTCTATAAAATTGATCTTATAGATGAAATTAAAATAAAAAAATTATTTAAAAAAAATAATATAAAAATTGTAATTCATCTTGCAGCACAGGCTGGAGTAAGAGACTCTCTCAAAATTCCAGAAGAATATTTAAAAAGTAATATTATTGGATTCTTAAATATTATAAATATTTCAAATGAGTATAAAATAAATAAATTTATCTATGCTTCATCAAGTTCGGTTTATGGAGATAAAAAAGAATTTCCTTTAATTGAAAGTATGAAAATTGATCCAAAAAATATTTATTCTGCTTCAAAAAAATTAAATGAGGATATAGCCCATGATTTATCAAAAATTTCAGATATGAAAATGATTGGTTTGAGATTTTTTACTGTTTACGGAAAATTTGGCAGACCAGACATGTTTATTTTTAAATTTCTAAATTCATTATTTAATAAAAAAAAGTTTTATCTATATAACAGTGGAAACCATTTTAGAGATTATACACACATTGATGACGTAGTAAGTCTAATTTTTAAAATTATAAGAAAAAAAATTAAAAATAAACATGATGTATATAATATTTGTTCTAATAATTCGGTGGATATAAACAAGCTTGTTAAATTTATTTATAAAAAAGTTAATATAAAACCAAAAATAATAAATAAGAAAAGAAATAAAATTGAAGTTATAAAAACTCATGGGGCGAATAATAAAATTTTAAAATTATTAAACACTAGAATATATAGAGAAATTTATTCAGATCTTCCAGATATAATCAAATGGTATAAATCAAACAATATATGGAAATTAAATAAATAAACAGTTTGCATGGAAAAAAAAATTTTTGTTTCAGTATTAATTATAAATTATAATAATGCCAAATTTCTAAAAAGATCTATTAAATCTTGTCTTAATCAAAATTATGAAAATCTAGAAATACTTATTTATGATGATAAATCGACAGATAAATCTGAATTTTTGTTAAAAAAATATAAAAAAAATAAAAAAATTAATTATTTTATTAATAAATCTAAGAAAACAAATATACCTTCAATAGATGCAAGCAAAGGCTATTATAAATTAATAAATAAATGTAGGGGTGAAATAATATTTTTGTTAGATAGTGATGATTATTTTATAAAAGATAAGATACAAAAAATAATTAAAATATTTAATTCAAATAAAAAAATAAATTACATACAAGATCTACCACTAATTTTACTTGATAATAAAAAAAAAATTTATAAAAAATTTGCTAATAATGCTTTTAGTTTTTGGCCATATTTTTCTCCAACAAGCTGCATAAGTTTTAGAAGAAAGTTTATAAAAAAATTTATAAAATCAAATTATCTTATTCAAAATAAATATAATGATTTATGGCTTGATTTTAGGCTTGGAGCTTTTTCCTATTACATTGATAAATCTTTTTACTGCTTTAGAGAAAATCTTACATGCTATAAACCACTTGGAGCATCAAAAAAATATCCTTTTTTAAGTTCAAATTGGATATTTAGAAGAAACTATTCTTTCGAATATCTTAAAGAAATATCAAAAAATAAAATAAATTATAAATTAAGTTTTGATTATCATGTAACTAAATTTTTCTTTAAAATAAAAAATGTTTTTTTACTCTAAATTAAGTAATTAAATTTTTAAAAAAATATTATAATATTTTTCTAAATTTTCTTTGAAATCAAATCTATATAATCTTGATACTGAAAATTTCCTTAATTTGTCACATTGTCTTTTATTTCTTTTATAATTTATAATTTTGTTTCCAAGCTCATTGTAATTACCAGTTCTAAATAGGAAACCCCCTTTGCCACGGTCTAAAATTTCACTAGGTCCCGTTGGACAATTTGATGATATAATAAACTTGTTTAAAGCCAATCCTTCTAAAAGAACGTTCGGCAATCCTTCGTATTTTGATGTTAGTATCATTACATCAGATTTTAAAATATATGGATACGGATTTTCTATTCGATCTTTAATTTTTACAATATTATTTAATTTATTTTCATTTATGTATGAGATTAAATTTAGCTTTTGATCTCCTTCACCAATAATTAATAATCTAATTTCTAATTTACTTTTAATTTTGTTAATAGCTTTTAACAGCGTTATAAAATCTTTTTGATCTACTAAACGACCCAAAGCAATTAAATTAATAGTTTTTCTTTTAAATAAATTAAACTTAATTTTTTTCTTTGATAATCTTTTAATTTGTAAAATATTTAAAGGGTTATAAATACATTTTGAATTTAATTTAAATTTTTTTTTTAGTTCATATTTAAACTTTAAGCTATTAACTATTATATGATTTGACCAAGAAAAAACTTTTGAAAATAATGCTTTCTTTAATATGTTATTTGACCATCCGGATGGTGAAGAATTTGGACGAATTACAACTTTTATCCTCAAAATTTTACATATACTTATACAAATTAAATTTCCTTGAAAACAAAAAACAAAAAAATTTTTATTAAAAATATATTCTTTAATTAATAGCATAATACAAACAATATATTTAATTGCTCTACCAAAATTATCCCAAAAAAAATTTTGTGGTGCTATAAATTTAATTTTTGGGTCAATTTTTTTTGCTACTTTTTTTGAGGCTGTTATAAGAGAAACTTGAATATTTTTTCTTATAAAATAATTGATAATTAGAATAATATTTTTTTCTACACCACCACCTTCAAAAGAAGGCATGAAAAATATAATTTTTTTTTTCATCTTAATTTTTATACATTATGATAGATATTAATAGATAACATAAGATTTATGAAATTAGTAAGCGTAATTATACCCTATTATAAAAAAAAAAAATATATAGGTGATGCTTTAAAATCAGTTTTAAAACAAACTTATGATAATTTAGAAATATTAATTATTTACGATGATTCTGATAAAGAAGACTTGAGCTATATAAATAATCTATCTTTATCTGATAAAAGAATAAAATTAATTATTAATGACAAAAATGTTGGAGCAGGAAAGTCTAGAAATATTGGAATAGAAAATTCTAATGGTCATTTTATTGCTTTCCTAGATGCAGATGATGAATGGAAAAGTAATAAAATTGAAGAACAATTAAAATTTATGCTAGATAATAAAATTAATTTTTCTCATACATCATACACTGTGATAAATGAACAAAATGATTCTATATCATTTAGGAAAGCAAAAAACTTTTTTAACTTAGAAGATTTAATCAAGTCTTGTGATATTGGTTTATCTTCAGTTTTATTAAAAAAAGAAATTCTTAAATCTAATAAGTTTCCAGATTTAAAAACAAAAGAAGATTTTGTTTTATGGCTTAAATTACTTGAAAGTAATATAAAAATTTATGGATTAGATAAAAATTTATCTAATTGGAGAAAATCAAAAAATTCTTTATCATCTTCATCAATTCAAAAAATTTTAGATGGGTACAGAGTTTATAATTCATATATGAAATTTAATATGTTTAAATCTGCATTCTATCTATTATGTTTAAGTTTAAACTATTTAAAAAAAAATTAAGTAATGATAAATTTAATAATACTAACTCCTATAGTTATTCTAATTTTAAATTACATATTTAATAAAAATTTTTTTTTACAGAGCCTTACGGGAGATAAACATCAACTTTTTGTAGAAAAAAAAAATATTCCATTATCAGGTGGTCTAGTAATATTTTTGCTTAGTTTATATATAATAAATTTTCAAATAAAAATTTTTTATTTAATTTTTGTTTTAATTTTTCTGGTAGGTTTATTATCTGACCTTAAAATTATAATATCTGCAAAAAAGAGATTTTTAATTCAAGTATTTACTATTTTTGTTTTCGTTTTTTACTATGATTTTAGTATTTCAAATGTAAAAGTTTTTTTTATAGATTATTTTTTGGAGTATAAAATTTTTTCATATTTATTTGTAACATTTTGTTTACTAATTGTTATAAATGGAACTAATTTTTTAGATGGCCTTAATGGACTTGTTTTAGGATATTATATAATTGTAATTTATACTTTATTTAATTCAGATTTATTTTCTAACTATTTTAATTTAGATAATTATTTATTAAAATTTTTAATTATTTTAATATTCCTATTAGTATTTAACTATCTTAATAAATTGTATTTAGGAGATTCAGGCTCATATTTATTGGGTTTAGCAATTGGAGTCTTTTTAATATTTACTTATAACAACTTTGAAAATATCTCACCATTTTTTATCGTATTATTATTATGGTACCCATGTTTTGAAAATTTATTTTCAATCCTAAGAAAGTATAAATTCAATTTATCTCCTTTAAAAGCGGATAATAAGCATTTTCATCAATTGTTATTCAATTTTATAAAAAAAAAACTTCTTTATAATAACTTGTTAACAAATAATCTAACCAGCTTAGTAATTAATATTTTTAATTTTGTAATATTTTATGTGGGATCCAAAAATATTTATGATTCAAAATTACAGATAGCACTTATTTTTTTATGTATTTTAACCTATGGATATTTGTACTTTAAACTTTTTAATTTTAGGTTTTTAAATAAAAAAAATAGATTTTAATCTATCCTTTTCTGTATAAGTAATCCAAAATTTATCCAAAAAATTGTTGCAGAGTAAGTTGTGAAAAAACTTCCTGATGGGAGAAGAGGTATTATAGTAGCTATAACAAATAGCAATGACGACAATTGAAATAAATTTTTTGAATTTTTGTAAAATTTTATTCCATTATGAATTATTAAATAAAATAATAATAAAAAAAGTGAGTAACCCATCAAACCAATTTCTGATAATATTTCAAAATGCATTTGATGTGGATGAGTTGTTTGTCTTGCATCAGTAAATATAAACTCTTTATTTCTATATTTAGTATTTCCACTTTCCATTCTAAAATTCTTAAGTCCAATTCCAAAAAATTTATTATCATTAAAAATTTTTATCGCCGCATCGTAATGTGCTCCATAAGTTGACATTTTTAAAGTTGTAACTGGATTTAAACTAGATTGAATTACAGGCTTTATTAACATTATCCAAAATCTATCTTTGTAATTATTATTTGAATAAATTATTGAAGCTAAAAAAATAAATGAAATTAAAATTACAAAAATTTTTTTTATATAATTTTTGTTTTGAAAAAAAAATAAGAATAAAGATGTAATAAATAGAATTTTTAAAAAATTTGATCTTTCACCAATCAGTAGTCCAGTTATTATAAAAACAACAGAAAAAAAATATAAAATATAATTTTCTTTATATTTAAAATTTAAATATGCTAATGTAAGTAATATAAATCCAAAATAATAATTACCAATTTTTAATTCTTCTCCAAGAAAACTAGATAAACGTCCTTTATCAGGCGAAATATTACCAATCAAATTAAAACCCATAAAAGATTCAAATATTAAATCAATTGTTACAATAAAAAAAATTAGGCACCAATACTTTAATATAAAATCAGTAAAATATTTTTGATTTGTATATAGATAATAATTTATTCCAAAGGCTAATATTACAAATCTTATAAATCCTAATGATCTATCTATGGAATTTTCAAAATCAATCCCTAATGTTGCATTTAATATTAAATAAACCCATATTATTATTAATAAATAAAAAATCTTATCTTTAAAATAAATAAACTTCCTCTTCTTAAAAATCTCAATAATGAATAAAATATCAAATAATATTACTAAAAAATTTATAACACCTGAGCCCATTAATAATGAAACAGGCAATATAATTAAGATTAATAAATTTATTTTTTTATAATAATCATCTAAATCTATTTTTTTTTGCAGAATATCCATATTTAATTTTAAAATATTTTTTTATCATATAAATTAACTTAATTTATTTAATAAATGTGATACATAAACACTACTAGTTATAATATGTTTTCAAATTTAGCTATTTTTATCTTTTTTTATATATTTATTATATTTTCTATAGTTGGTTATGGTTTTCTAATATCGGGATTAACAAAAGGCAGATACAATATTTCTAATAATTTAGGTTATTTAGGCTTATGTGGCTTATTTTTATTAGGGATTTATTCCTATTTTAGCTCAATATTTATAAAGCATGATTATTTGCATAATTCAATAATTTTGCTTATTGGAGCTCTTAGTTTTTTTTATTTTGGAAAAACTAATTTTAAAAAATATAAATCTGATATTTATAAATTAATAATTGTTTTTTCTATTTTATTCATTTCATCGTTAATTTATAAAATGCATGATGACTTCCCATATTATCATTTTCCATATTCTTACTTATTAACTGAGAATAGTTTGATAGTTGGACTAGGCCAATTAAATCTAGGCTTTAGAACACCTTCATCATTATTCTATTTAAATTCAATATTGTATCTACCATTAATAAAATTTTATATGTTTATGATGCCCTCAATATTAATTTTAGGGTTTGTTAATCTAATTATTTACAAAAAAATTATTAATTGTTTTAAGTTAAGAAATATTTCTTATATTACTTTTTTTAGTTTATTAATTTTAATTTTTATAAATATTTTTTTTTATAGAATTGGAGAGCATGGAACAGACAAATCTGCTCAAATTTTAATTTTTTTATTAATAATCGAGTTTCTAATTTTTTTGGAAAAAAGTAAAATATCTAATAAAATTTTATCAAAAATATATTTACTAACAGGATTAATTATATCTTTAAAAGCTTTTTATGTTTTATACGCAACAATTCTTTTAATTTTATTTTTTGAGGTATTAAAGAAAAAAAATTTTTTTAATTCAATAAAGCTATTCCTAAGAAATAGTTTTTTTATACCTTTTTTAATTTTTTTTATTTTTATTTTATTAAGTTATTTTGTGAATACTGGTTGCCTAGTTTATCCAGTTAGTATTACATGTTTTGAAAACTTCTCTTGGTCAATTACTAAGGCTGAAGTAAGAGAGCTTAATAATTGGTATGAATTATGGTCAAAAGCAGGTGCTGGTCCAAATCATAGAGTTGAAAATCCAACAGAGTATATTAGTCAATTTAATTGGGTTAGTAATTGGATTGATAAATATTTTTTTAATAAAGTATCAGATTTTTTATTAGGTATTATTTTTTTATTAGTTATTACTAACTTTTTTTTCTATTCATCAGAAATAAAAAAATAATTTTTCCTAAAATAAAAATACTTTTAATTTTATTACTTTTACTATTTTTTGAATGGTTTTATAACCATCCTGCTCTAAGATATGGAGGATATGCTGTAATTGTTTCTATAATTTTTTTAATATCATCTATAAGACTATCTAAATATAAATTACCAATTTTAAAAATAAAAAGAAGATTTAATGCCATTATACTAATCACTATAATAATTTTTTTAGGAAGAAATATGAATAGAATTATTGAAGAAATAAATGTTTATTCATATAAGCCATTAACTGAAGTAAATTATAGGGTAAAAAGCACTTACTATGATCTTCCCAATCTTATTAAAAATAAAATAAGAAACTATGAGTTATGTTTAAAGGAAAATATAAATTGTGATAATGAAGATAAGATAAAAATAAAAAAAATTTATAATGTTTATATTATTCAAAACAAAAAATGATTAATAAAATCACTTTAATTATAATAAAAATTTTTGATTATTTTCATAAAAAAAAAATAATAGATTTTTTAAAAAAAAATAAAAAATATAAATTTGATACTATTTTAGATGTAGGAGCACATTATGGAGAATCGATAGAATTATTTTTAAAAAATTTTCCTGTAAAAAAAATAATTTCATTCGAAGCAAGCCCATTAAACTATAATATTTTAAAAAAAAATAATAAAAAATTTATTAAAAAATTTCCAAATACAACTATTTTAATAGAAAATTTAGCCACAGGTAACGAAGATAAATTGTTAACTATAAATCAATCTGTTGAAAGCTCATCTTCAACAATTAAAAATATAAATGAAAATTCAAAATATTTTAAAAAGAAATTTTTTTTTTTAAAAAAAAATAAAGATGAAAACTTTTTTTATAAACTAAATATAAAAATGACTAAACTAAATAACTATATTCATAAAAATAATTTAGAAAAAATTGACTTTATAAAAATTGATACTGAGGGGTACGAAAATGAAACCATTCTAGGACTAGATGAAAGTATTAAAAAAGTGAAGTTAATATTCTTTGAACACCATTATGATAATATGATCATAAAAAATTATAAATTTAGAGATCTAGATAAAATTTTAAAAAAAAATAATTTTTTTCAAGTTTTAAAAATAAAAATGCCATTAAGAAAAAGTTTTGAATATATTTATGAAAATGCTGATAAATGATTAAGATTCTTATAATTGGAAAAAGAAGTTTTATAGGCTCAAATTTATATTTTTTTTTAAAAAAAAAATTTTCAGTTAAGTTATTAAGTTTTTCTGAATTAAATAAGAAAAAAGAAAATTTTTTTAAACACTATACTCATATTATAAATTGTTCAGTAAATCCAAATTATGTAAATTATAAGTATAAAAATAAATTTGACAACGATCTTATTATAGCAAACAAAATAAAAAAAAATTTAAATATAAAATATATTTTTTTTAGTTCAAGAAAAGTTTACAAACCTAAATTTAATATTAAAGAAACTAATATTCCAAAACCAATATGTAATTATTCAAAGAATAAATTGATTACAGAAAAAAAATTATCATATATTTTAAAAAATAAAGTTTTAATTTTTAGGGTATCCAATGTTATTGGTTTACCAATCAAAAATAATAAAAAAAAAGTGCATTGGACATTTATTGATCAATTTTTTGAATCTGCCAAAAAAGGAATAATTTATGAAAATTTTAAAGATTTTAAAGATTTTATTTCTATAAAAAAGCTATCTGAAATTATATATCTTTCGTTAAAAAAGGATATTTCGGGTATATATAATATTTCTATTGGAAAGAAAATTTACCTTAATAAGATTGTACAATGGCTTAACTATTACAATAAAAACAAATGTAAGGTCGTTAAACTAAAAAAGAACCTTAGAAATAAAGATAATTTTACCTTAAATAATAAGAAATTAATGAAAATAATAAGTTTTAAATATTCAATTAATGATTTAGAAAAATATTGTAAAAGTATAAGTAAAATTTATTTCAAAAAGGAATTATGAAAAAAGCACTAATATTTGGTATAACAGGACAAGATGGCTCTTATCTATTAGAATTGCTTTTACAAAAAAAATATGAAGTACACGGAGTTAAAAGAAGATCATCTTCAATTAATACAAATAGAATAGATCATCTTTACCAAGACCCTCATCAAAAAAAAAGAAATTTAATCTTGCACTATGGCGATGTAACAGACTCAACTTCAGTTTCACAAATTATTAAAAAAATTAAACCTGACGAAATATATAATTTAGCAGCACAGTCACACGTAGCAGTATCATTTGAAGTTCCTGAATATACTGCAAATGCTGATGCATTAGGAGCTTTAAGAATTCTAGAAGCTATAAAATTTCATAATCTTGAAAGTAAAACTAAATTCTATCAAGCTGGAACCTCAGAAATGTTTGGAAAAGTTCAGTCCTCACCTCAAAATGAAAAAACTCCATTCTATCCATTAAGCCCGTACGGAGTTGCAAAAGTTTATGCGCATTGGATTACTAAAAATTATAGAGAAGCATACAAAATATTTGCTTCTAATGGAATTTTATTTAATCATGAAAGTTCAAGAAGAGGAGAAACTTTTGTGACAAAAAAAATTGTTTCTGCAATGTGCAAAATTAAATTTGGTAAACAAAAAAAATTATTTTTAGGAAACTTATATGCAAAAAGAGATTGGGGTCATGCGAAAGACTATTGTTTAGCAATGTGGAAGATACTTCAACAAAAAAAACCTGATGATTTTATCATTGCAACTGGAAAACAATACTCAATCAAGCATTTTGTTAATTTGGTTGCTAAAAAATTAAAGATGAAAATTAAATGGAAAGGCAAAAATTTAAATGAAAAAGCTTATAATGTGAAAAATCAACCAATCATAGAGTGTGATATAAATTATTTCAGACCCCTCGATGTCAATACACTACTTGGAGATTCATCAAAAGCAAGAAGAGAGCTTAAATGGAAACCAAAAATAAATATAAATATGCTTATAGATGAAATGATAGAATCAGAGTTAAAGCATATTTTTAAATAATGATTTCAAAAAATAGAAAGATTTTTTTAGCAGGACATAAAGGCATGGTAGGTTCAGCTATATTAAAAAGACTTAAGAAGGATGGTTATAAAAAAATAATTTTAGTAGCAAAAAAAAAATTAAATTTATTAAATCAAAAAAAAGTTGAAAGTTTTTTAAAAAGAAAAAAACCACATATAGTAATTATTGCCGCTGCTAAAGTGGGTGGAATACTTGCAAATAATAATTTTAAAGCAAATTTTATATACGAAAATTTAACTATACAATCAAATATAATACATGGTTCTTATTTATCAGGAGTTAAAAATTTAATTTTTTTAGGATCAAGTTGTATTTATCCAAAAAGAACAAAACAGCCAATCAAGGAAAGTTATTTTATGACAGGTCCACTTGAAGAAACTAATGATGCATATTCAATTGCAAAAATAGCTGGTGTAAAAATGTGTATGGAATATAGCAAACAATATAAACTTGATTATAAAACTCTTATGCCCGCAAACATGTTTGGGTCAAATGATAATTACGACCTTAAAAGTTCACACTTTTTTCCTGCTTTAATAAAAAAAATACACATGGCAAAAATTAAAAAAGAAAAAAGTGTAACCCTTTGGGGTAATGGCAAGCCAAAAAGAGAATTATTATATGTAGAAGATTTTGCTGATGCGTGTGTATTTTTTATGAAAAAAAAAACAAAAGAAAGCTTCATAAATATTGGAAGTGGAGTAGAAAAATCAATTGAACAGTTTGCAAAATATATAATGAAAAAGTTAAAAGTAAATTTGAAAATCAAATATGATTTAAGTAAACCAAATGGCATGAAAAGGAAGAAACTTGATTTAAAAATAGCAAATAAATATGGATGGAAAGCAAAAACTAAATTAGATAAAGCTTTTATAGAAGTTTATTCAGATTACCTAAAATCAAATTCATGAAAAAATTTTTAATTGTTACAGGAGGAGCTGGGTTTGTAGGTTCTAATCTTATTAAGTATTTATTGGACAGAACGAATTTCAATATTATTAGTATTGATAATTATTCTTCAGGATCAAAAAAAAATCATATTAAAAATAAAAGAATAAAATATTTAAAATCAAATACAAAAAATATTTATAAGATTTTAAATAAACAAAAAAGACAAATTCATTCGATATTTCATTTTGGTGAATTTGCTAGAATATATCAAAGTTTTAAAAAATTTGATCAATGTTTCGATTCCAATTCCATAGGTTCAAAAGCTGTTTTCAATTTTTGTTTAGTAAATAAAATAAAATTAGTTTATTCTGCTACATCAGCAAGCCTAGGAAATTCTGGAAAAGATAAAAATCTATCACCATATGCTTTTACAAAAGCCAAAAACATTGAACTACTAGAAAATTTAAAAAAGTGGTTTAACCTAAAATTTGAAATAATTTATTTTTATAATGTCTATGGACCAGGACAAATTTGCAAAGGTGATATGGCAACAGTTATTGGAATTTTCGAATTATTATATAAAAAAAATCTACCTTTAACGATAGTTAAACCTGGTACACAAACTAGAAGATTTACACATATAGATGATACAATTGAAGCAGTGTATCTAGCTTGGAGAAAAAATAAAAATAGACATTATAGTGTGTCTAATAAAAAAAGTTATTCAATATTAGATGTTGCTAAATTATTTGGTAATAAAATAAAATTCCTACCAAAGAGAGCAGGTGAACGATATGCTTCTGCTCTTACTGACATGAATTTATCTAACAAAGTTTACAAGATTTTTGGAAAAAAAGATTTGAAATCATATATAAATTATTTTAAGAAAAATATATCTTAAAATTATAATGAAAAATTTAACTTTAATTATTCCAAGTAAGAGGGAGTCAGAATCTCTACCAATTTTTTTAAAAGAATTAAAAAAATATAAGTGTAAAAAAAAAATTGTTTTACAAAAAAATGATTTTAAAACAATTAACTCATTAAAAAAATTTGAAAATATAGAAATTTTTAAGCAAAAAAAAATGGGTTACGGAAGTGCAATTATTGAAGGAATTAACAGCACCAAAACAAAATATTTTTGTATTATTAATGCAGATGGATCTATGAATCCAAAATATTTGAATAAAATGTTAAATTTATGCAAAAATTTAGATTTAGTTTTTACTTCAAGATACCAATATCCAGGCGGGGGCAGTGAAGATGATACATTTGTAACATTTATAGGAAATAAAATTTTTTCTTTTTTGGGAAATTTCTTATTTGATTTGAAAATTTCAGATATCTTATTTACGTATATTCTTGCAAATACAAAATCAGTAAAGTCCCTTAAATTAAAATCTAAAGATTTTAGATTGTGTGTTGAATTACCTATCAAAGCAAAAAGATCTGGATTAAAATATCTATGCATCCCATCTTTTGAAAGATCTAGAATAGGTGGATCTAAAAAAGTAAATGCTATTAAAGATGGTTTTTTAATATTAACTAGTATTATTTCGCTCTTTTTTAAAAAAAATAATTAAAAAAAAAGTTTACAACTATTATTTTATATTTTATATACCTTCTGCCTGGTGATTATTGCGAAAGGGTCATACCCGATCCCATTCCGAACTCGGAAGTCAAGCCTTTCAGCGCCGATGGTACTTTGTCTTAAGACATGGAAGAGTAGGTCATTGCCAGGCTTAAAAATTATGAAAATAGCAAGCTCGTTAAAATCACTAAAAAAAAGAGACCTTAGTTCTAAATTAGTCAGAAGAAGAGGTAGAGTTTATATTATAAACAAAAAAAATCCTAAATTTAAAGCAAGACAAAAGTAATCTTATAGTTTTATGATAATAGGCTCAATATCAGAAAACAAAGAATTTGAAAAAAGAATTTCCATAACACCAGAGATTGCAAAAAATTATATAAAATTAGGATTTGAAGTTCAATTAAGTCATAATTACGGAAAACATTTAGGAATTAAAGATGAAGATTTTAAAGAGTTTGGAGTAAAAGTTTTAAGCGATGATAAAGAAATAATTCAAGGAGCAGACATAATAATTCAAATGAGTCTAATTGAAGATAATATGACTTCTTTATTAAAGTCAGATCAAATTTATATTGGTGTTTTAAATCCTTATGAAAATAGAAACAAATTAGAATCTATTGCAAAGAAAAAAGTTAATATATTTTCTTTAGAGTTATTACCAAGAATTACAAGAGCTCAGTCAATGGATATTCTTTCATCACAAGCAAACCTAGCTGGATATAAAGCAGTAATAGAATCATTTTCAATTTTTGAAAAAGCTATACCAATGATGATGACTGCAGCAGGAACAATTCCTGCAGCTAAAATTTTAGTTGTTGGTGCTGGAGTTGCAGGTTTACAAGCAATTGCAACAGCAAAAAGAATGGGAGCAATTGTATTTGCAACGGATGTAAGAATGTCATCAAAGGAACAAGTAGAAAGTTTAGGAGGAAAATTTTTAACCATAGAAGAGACAGAAAATTTAGAAACAGAAGGTGGGTATGCAAAAGAAGCATCAGATGAATTCAAAAAAAAGCAAGAAGAGTTGTTAAGTGAAACACTAAAAAATATTGATATCGTAATTTGTACAGCTTTAATTCCTGGAAAAAAAGCTCCTATAATTATAAAAGAAAATATGTTGAAAAATATGAAACCTGGTTCAGTAATATATGATCTAGCAGCAGTTCAAGGTGGCAATGTAGCTTTCACTGAAGTTGATAAAATAGTGCAAAAAAATGATATTAAAATAATGGGTGAAAGAAATATTTTAAATAAATTACCAACTTCTTCTTCCAGTCTTTATGCAAAAAATGTATTTAATTTTGTTTCAAATTTGTATGACAAGGATAAAAAAAAAATTAATATTAATTTAGAAGATGAAATTATTTCTAAAACAATAATTAAATAAATTTATGGAAATTGACCCATTTATATTCAGATTTAGTATCTTTATACTTTCAATTTTTATAGGGTATTATGTTGTTTGGAGTGTTACCCCATCATTACATACCCCTTTAATGTCAGTCACAAATGCAATCTCTTCAGTAATTATTGTTGGAGCAATCATAGCAGCTTTAGCAGGTGAAAGTGAGAATATATTTGATACTGCAAATATATTTGGATTTTTAGCTATAGTTTTGGCTGCTGTAAATATTTTTGGAGGTTTCTTAGTTACTCAAAGAATGCTTGCTATGTATAAGAAAAAAAAGAAAGATAAAAAATGATTTCTTCAAATTTATTAGCAGTTTTTTATTTAATTTCTGGGGTATTATTTATTTTAGCTCTTAGAGGTCTTTCTTCACCAGAAACCTCAAGACAAGGAAATTTATTTGGAATAATTGGAATGGCCATAGCTATTGGTGTAACAATTATTTCAGTTGGAAACTTCTCAATTGGATTTTTATATCTTTTAATTTTACTTTTAATTGGTGGGTCAATTGGAGCATTTATTGCTTTTAAAATACCAATGACTGCTATGCCTGAACTTGTAGCTGGATTTCATAGTTTAGTTGGATTGGCTGCGGTATTTGTTGCCATTTCTGCTTTTCTTAATCCCGAAGTATTTAGTTTAGGGTCACCAGGTAATATAAAAATTGCAAGTTTAATTGAAATGTCTCTTGGAGCATCAATTGGAGCAATTACTTTTACTGGTTCTATAATTGCATTTTTAAAGTTAAGAGGAATAATGTCGGGATCGCCTATAACTTTTAGTGGTCAGCATTTATTAAACTTAATTTTAGGTATTATATTAGTTCTTTTAATATTTTTCCTATGCAAAACTCAATCAAGCAATTTATTTTGGACTTTAATAACAATATCATTTTTAGTTGGAGTACTGTTAATTATTCCAATTGGTGGAGCAGATATGCCTGTTGTAATTTCAATGCTTAACTCATATTCTGGTTGGGCAGCAGCTGGGATTGGATTCACTCTTGAAAATACAGCATTAATAATTACAGGTGCATTAGTTGGTTCATCTGGTGCAATTTTATCTTACATAATGTGCAAAGGAATGAATAGATCATTTTTTAATGTTATACTTGGAGGATGGGGTGCCACAGATCAAAGTTCTGCAAAAGACTCTAAAGAACAAAAACCTGTAAAAAATGGTAATGCAGATGATGCCGCTTTTTTGATGAAAAATGCATCTTCAGTAATAATAGTTCCAGGATATGGTATGGCAGTTGCTCAAGCTCAACATGCCCTTAGAGAGATGGTGGATACTTTAAAAAAAAATGGAATTAAAGTTACATATGCAATACACCCAGTAGCTGGAAGAATGCCAGGTCACATGAATGTTCTTTTAGCGGAAGCAAACGTGCCGTACGATGAAGTTTTTGAATTAGAAGAAATAAATAATGATTTTGCAAATTGTGACGTATCTTTCGTAATAGGAGCTAACGATGTAACAAATCCTGTTGCAAAAACTGATCCACAAAGTCCTATTTATGGAATGCCAATACTTGATGTAGAAAAATCTAAAACAGTTTTATTTGTCAAAAGAAGTTTATCTCCAGGATATGCAGGTATTGATAATGATTTATTTTACAAAGAAAATACAATGATGTTATTTGCTGATGCAAAAAAAATGACAGAAGAAATAACAAAAGCGCTCAATCAATAGATAATTGATTTTTTAAAAATATTTAAAACCAAAAAGAAAATATATAAAATTAAATACTTTTTAGTAATTTCTTTAAGCTCAAATTTTTCGGTAAATTTTAACAAAAAAAGAAAAATAAATATCGTTATTGGATCAAAATATTTATAATATATTGTAAACTGTAAATTATAAATCACTAAAATAATAAATAAAAAAATATTGTTAAAGTTATAAAGTTTATAAATTCTAAATATCAACAAAGAAATTGCAAAAGTAACAAATAAAATAGAAGAGTTGCCAATAATTTTATTTGATAAATGATAAAAAATTCCACCACCTGCACCAGGTAAAAAATTAAATAATAAGATATTTATAATAAAAAACGAAAATATTATTAAATTAATTATATTTATCTTTAAAAGATTTTTAATTTTATTTTTTAATTTAGAAAAATTAATGAATGGTATAAAAAAAAATATAATTATTGTCGTTATAATAATAATCTTATTAGACAAGTTATATTTAACTGTATTGGGTATATCGTATACTTCATCTTTAAATAGATAAAAATCTTTTGTTATTATAAAATATATCGCAGGTAGAGCTAAAATAAAATTTTCTAAAATAATAAAATAAATTTTGTTATCTTTTTTAAACTCCTTGAAAAAAAATAAAAAAAAATAAATAGCGAAAATTGAAAAATTTGGAGTTAAATATGAACTAATTGCTAAAAATAATACATTTAACAAACTATAAATAAATTTTTCTTTTTTTTTATTTGAATAATTAAACTTTAAAAAATAATAAATTGAAATTAAAAAAAAACATATAGCCCAAATCAATGGATATGGCCAAGCTAAAATAGATCTTACGGTTGGTGAAATAAATATAATAGATAGTATAATTAGTTTTGTTTCAAAACTTACTTTTTTATATTTTACTTCAATACATTTAATTAAAAAAATTGATAAAGGGATGATTACAATAAAATTTAAAAACTTAAAATAGGATGCTTCTAAACCAAGTTTATAAAAAAATGAAAAAATTATATAAAAGACTGGTGAATTTCTGTGATCGCCATATTGATTAAATGTATTTTCAAAATCATTTGAAAAATTAAATATATATTTTTCATAAGTATAATAATCATGTCTAGCTCCACCCAAAGAATCTTCCCCGGTTAAAACTGCAAAAATTAAGCTTAAAAAAGAAATAATGAAAATTAATAAACTTAAATATTGTTTATTAATTTGTGAATTTTGCATTAAATTTAATTCTTTTTTTCTATATTTTCTCTAGCTCTATCTAACAATGTTTCTAATGATATATTAGGTTTCACCTCATAAAATATTTGGAATGAAAAAAGATTTTTTGATATTTTTATGAGAAATGTATTTATGTTGATTAAAATTTTACTTAAAAAATTTTCACCAACAGCCAATGGAAATGGCGCTGGTATTCCATAAGATTTAGTTATTTTAAAATCATTTTGTACTAATAGACTTTTTAAAGTTGAAAATGTGAATAGTCTTTTATGGGTTTTGTCTAAAATTCCTCTTTTCCCATAATTAAAGAAACCAAATAACAACATAAATCTTATTATAATAAAACCTATATTAGGCGTTGAAATAAAAACTTTTACATTATTACTTTTATTCAGTTTATTTTTTAGTTCAGAAATAAATTTCTCTGGATTGGATAAATGTTCAACTACATCTAAAATTAAAATATAATCAAAATTTTTATAATCTAAGTCTGGTAATCCATTTTCTAAATCAAAAGGTATATAGTTTTCAATTTGATTATTTTCAGATTTATCATATTTATCTACTCCTGTAATATCACAATTTTTTTGTACTTTTAATTCTTCTAGAAGCTTTCCTTCATTACATCCTAAATCTAGAATATTTGAATTTTTATCAATATTTTTTAAAGCTACTGTATGAGTGCTTATAAAATCTTTTTTTATAACATAATTGTTTTCATTTTCTGGAGCACAATCAAATTTTAGGTCATAAAAAATCCCAAGCTCTTGAAGTTTTGCTTTGAAATTTGTTTTAAAGACTTGATAAGCATACATCATTCCATTTACATAAGATATTTCTTCACCATAATAAGTTGGTATAGCTTTTTCTTTTATAATTAATTTTGCAATTAAAAATTGTACAATTATTTCATTATCAAAAGAATAATCATTAGAATTGATTTGAAATGGTATTTTTTTTAGCGCATCTACTTTATAAATTCTATAACCAGAGTGAAATTCTGTAAAATTTGTAGAAAATACAGAGTTTTGGTAAAAAGTTAAAATTTTGTTTCCTAAAAATTTATATAATGGCATACCCCCTTTTAATGCACCACCTTTAATAATCATTCTAGAACCAAAAACTGCATCTGCTTTATTTAAATTTAATGGTTCAACAAGCTCTTCAAGATATTCAGGAGCATATTGACCGTCACCATGAACCAATGCAACAAAATCAAAATTATTTTTTATAGCATAATGATAACCTATTTTTTGATTTCCCCCGTATCCTTGATTTTCTGGATTTGATAAAATTTTGTATTTAAATTCTGATTTAGGGTTATTTTTAATAAATTCTTTTGCAAACTCTACAGTTTTATCAGTAGATGAATCATCATTGATTAAAATTTCAACATCATATTTTTTTGACAGATTTTGGTCAAATCTATTCAAAACTTTTTTAATAAACTTTTCATGATTGAAAGCAACAATTAAAATCAGTAATTTTTTTTTAACTTTATTCATATAAAATTTTAATTTATAATTTTAAGATTTATTCTCTAACTGTATATTCAATATATGTAAACCTATTAAATATATATTAAAAATAACAACGATTTGTAATTTTATAAAAAAAATATTATTATAATTTTAATATTAAATATATTTTAAATTGTAATCTTTATGAAAACCAAAATTTTTTGTGACATAGCTGAATTAAAACAAATTAGAAAATTCAATAAAAAAAAAATTGTTAAAGGATTTACTACTAATCCAACTTTAATGAGAAATGCTGGTGCAAAAAATTATAAATTATATTCAAAAAATATACTTAAAATCTGTAAAAATAAACCTGTATCATTAGAAGTTTTTGCTGATAAATTTTCTGAAATGGAAAAACAAGCACTTGAAATTAATAAGTGGGGTAAAAACGTATATGTAAAAATTCCAATAGCAAACTCAAAAGGATTTTTTTCAGGAAAGCTAATTCGGAAATTAAACCAAAAAAATATTAAGCTAAATATAACAGCTGTATATAATAGCAATCAAACAAAAAAAATTTTGCGAAATATAAATAAAAAAACAAAAGTAATTATTTCAATTTTTGCAGGAAGAGCAGCAGATGTTGGTAAGAATCCAATTCCAGAATTTAAAAAAAGTTTATTGATGTCAAAAAAATTTAAAAATGTTGAAATACTATGGGCAAGTGTTAGAGAACCTTATAATTATCTTCAGGCAAAAGAATTAGGATGTCATATTATAACAATTCCTCCATCTACTATAGAAAAAATTGAAAATTTTGGATCTTCATATAGTAAATTGACAATCGACACAGTAAAAAAATTTTTAGTCGATAGTAAAAAATCTAATTTCAGAATTTAAAAATTGGTTGCGGGGGACGGATTTGAACCGCCGACCTCAAGGTTATGAGCCTTGCGAGCTACCAGGCTGCTCCA
>MDTG01203682.1_pt1 | contig 22532 bp, 24 predicted proteins | sample 811421 | NCBI WGS metagenome assembly MDTG01 (sample SAMN05326645, study PRJNA326480) | marine metagenome | isolation source: seawater | place: Pacific Ocean: South East | collected 2011
CATAAGTATTATTTGAAACAATTCCTCCAACCTTTGCTGCTGCTAAAAAAACATATTCAGGCTTATATTTTATAAAAAACTCATTAACCTGATTCTGATTAATCAAATTAAGCTCATCTGATGATTTGGTAATCAAATTTTTATAACCTAATATAATTAAATGTCTAGTAATAGCAGAACCAACCATACCTCTGTGCCCTGCAATATATATTCTTGATTTTTTATTCATTATTATTTAATTCTTCTATCTCTGTTTTTATCATATCATCTATTAACGAATCAAGATTATACTTTGGTTTCCATTTAAGTTCTTTTCTAGCTTTCGAAGAGTCTCCAATCAATAAATCAACTTCTGTTGGTCTATAATAATTTTTATCAATTTCTAAAATTTCTTGACCAACTTTAAACAATAATGAATTTGTAAATTTTGAGGTAATTACTTCATCAATATCTTTAATATAACCTATCTCATCAATCCCCTGATTTTTAAAGCCAATAGTTATGCCTAATTTTGAAAAAGTTTTAATTAAGAAATCCCTTACTGATGTTGTAATACCTGTGGAAATTACATAATCAACTGGTTTTTTACTTTGTAACATTAAATACATTGCTTCAACATAATCCTTGGCATGACCCCAATCTCTCTTAGAATCCAAATTTCCCAGATAAATCTTTTTTTGTTGACCTATAATAATCTTACAGGCAGCCTTTATTATTTTTTTTGTTACAAAGGTTTCACCTCTTCTTGGAGATTCATGATTAAATAATATCCCATTACAAGCAAAAATTTGATAGGCTTCTCTATAGTTAACAGTTATCCAGTAAGAATATAATTTTGCAACACCATATGGTGATCTTGGGTAAAAAGGTGTTAATTCTGATTGTGGCACTTCTTTGACTAATCCATAAAGTTCAGAGGTAGAAGCTTGATAAAATTTGATTTGTTTTTCTAAATTTAATAATCTTATAGCTTCTAAAATCCTCAAGGTTCCCAATGCATCAATATCTGCCGTATATAATGGTGAATCAAAACTCACTCTAACATGAGACATTGCACCAAGATTATAAATTTCATTTGGCCTAATTAAATTAACTAATCTAATAATGTTTGTTGAATCAGATAAATCTCCATAATGTAAAATTAATTTTCTATTTTTTTGATGAGGATCTGAATATAAATGATCAATTCTTGATGTATTAAATGTAGAACTTCTTCTAATTAATCCATGAACTTCATAACCCTTATTAATTAAAAACTCAGCTAAGTAAGAGCCATCCTGACCAGTTATTCCAGTAATAAATGCTTTTTTCATATTATTTATATATATAATTTCTAAATTTTAAAGTTTCTTCTTTGATATATTTATTAAATCTAAATTTATTTAATTCTGCATTTTTTATGAGTTTCGAAGTATTTATTTGGTTCTTATTTATATTGATTAATATATTTTTTAAATCAGTTTGATTTGAATACTTTATTAACTGATTATCCAAGTCATTTAATGTTATTTGCCAATTAGGAATAATACCTGGCTTTGAATATTTATAAAGTAAATATGAAATTCCTGATTCTTTTGTTTTTCCGTAATACTCATTATAACCTTGTTTTTCAATTTTACTTTTTAAGTTAGATAAGATATAATCGCAAGAAATAATTTTTTCATTGAATTTTTCTGAAGATATATATTCTTCATAAAATTCAATTATATCACAATATTTATTATTGATATTTATAATTTTTTCAAAAATTAATGATTCGTTTTCTTTAATAATTCTTCCAAGAAATATGAATCTAATTCTATATTTATTGTTTTGCTTTAAAAAATCAAAAATTGAATTTAATAAAGAATTGTAATTTCTTCTTTTGGAATCTACCATTCCGGGTATTACAATTTTAATTAAATTATCTTCACGACTTTTTTTGACATTCTTATTTGAAAACTCAAAAGGTAAAAAATGAACATTTTTACTTGATACTTTTTTGATTTTTGATTTTACCAAAGGTGAAATGGCAATATACGAATCAACTCTTTTCAAAATATTAAATCTAAAAAAATGATCAATGAATAATTTGAAATTTTTAAATGGTGGAATAAATGAAAACCATTTATTAAAATTATGTATTATCATGATTACATTATTTAGCTGTATGTTAGATAATCTATGAAACAATCCATAATATTCATCCATTATTACTAAAGTATTAGTCTGAAATAAGTTTAAATTTTTTTTTATTACAAAATCTTCCCTTGCTGAATCATTTATAATTAATTTCAAAGAAGAATTATTAGCCATTATATTTTTAGATATAGTACTTTTTGTAATTAATAAAATTGAGTCAAAATCAACCAATACATTATTTATAATATAATTATACATACTATGATGATTTTGAACTAATCCTATTAAAATTACCTTTCTCAAATCACTTTATTTAGATTATCCACATCAACGAATAAATCAGCGTTTGATTTAATTTTATCAAAAGTCCAATTCCACCATTTTAACTTAGTCAGACTAGCAATCTGTTTTTTATCAAATCGAAATTTAATTGTCTTTGCTGGAATTCCAGCAATAATTGAGTAGGGTTCAGTGTCTCTTGTCACAATTGAACCAGATGCTATTATTGTTCCATTAGCAATTTTTACGCCATCAATAATTGAAACATTATTTCCTATCCATACGTCATTGCCAATTTCACACACATACTTTTTTTCTAAATCAATATACTTGTGTTCATCAAATTTCTGAGTTTTGGAAAATGAGAAACCTGATTGTTTTGATGTGGAATAAAATGATGGATGAATGGAAATATATTTTTCTGTTGGATGAATACCCATGTAGGTTCTTAAATTTTCACCAATTGCTGAAAATCTACCAATTTTAGTTCTTTTAATTATAGAATTATTTGCTACATATGTACACATACCAATGTATGAATTTAAAATAGTTACGTTATTATATATAACATTTTTTCCTTCAAAAAAAGATTTAGAATCAATTTTACAATTTGATCCTAAGCTAATTTTATTTTTATGTTTAAGAATAGTTATTTTTCTTAAAATAAAATCTGGTAATAAATACTTATTTATCATGAAATAGGATTTGAGAATTTAATTTGATATTCTGAATTTACTTCTAGATATTTAATTGTTTCATTTTTTTGGATTTTATTATTAAAGTCGAAAGAATTAATTATTGAATAAACTTTATTATGATTTTTGGAGAAATAACATAATGAAAAAGAGTGAATTCCTATAACATAATCAAATGAAGAAATATCAACTAATTCAGCAGGAATATATTTTGGTATTTCATCAGATATTGAAGTTTTAATTGATTGTGAAAATCCATTTCTTGGATGTCCCTTAACAATAATTTCAAATCCTTTTTTTTTATAGATTTTTAATATGGAAATTAAAGTTTTTGAATATGAGTCAATAATATCTTTTAAATTAGTTTCAAGTAATAATATTGAATTTTTATTTGAATCTGATGGTTTATATAAATACTTATGAATTTCTGAATCAGAATCAATTTTTTTTTCTTTTGTAATTTGATAATTTGATATATTGAATAATAATCTATCATATAAATTATCGTTAGCATAACTTAAATTAATTCCCGTCATAATTTTATACTTAAATAAAATAATTCTTTCTTTTATTGAAAATATTTTTTTTGGTTCTGTAGATACATTTAAATAATGTTGATAATATGATATCTGATTATTATTCTTTACTAATTTATCTAATAAATAAAAGGTAATCCAATCATACCAAGGACTAAAAAAAAGAACTTTAGATTTCTTAAAATGTTCAAAATTACTTTTAAAAAGAGATTTTAATTTTAACCTAACGCCTATTAATGAAAAAATATTTCTAAAAGATACCTTAAAATTATAAGGAATAAAATCAAGAACTTTTAAATCAAGATTTAGTTTTTTTATGTAATCAAACGAAAATTTTACATTTATACAATAGACAAAAAATATTTTATTATCCTTCTCTTTTTCATAAATTTTAAGTAAATGAATAACATCAGCTGGTGCTTGTACAAAAATTATTAAGTTATTCAATTTAAAAAAATTGTCGAAAGTTTTTTTCTAAAAAAATATAAAAAGACGATAATAATAACAATAGTAAATATTATTTTAAAAATTAATGAGGCAATCATTTTAAAATCAGCAGTAATAAAGCTTATTAAAAAAAATAAACTTATTAATAAAAATAATAAAGTGAAAATAATTTTCCAGTTTGGAGTTATATAATAACATTTTTTTGAATAATATAATGCCATCAAATACATTATGAAAAATGAAACTAAGGTTGCATATGCAGCTCCGAATGAACCATATTCCTGTATAAAAATAAAATTCAATGGTATATTACAAAAACCTCCAATTACTCCAATAGTTACCATTTCTTTGACTTTTTTATTTTGGTATATCATTAGATTATGAAGGCCTTGCATTTGTGAAATTAAAAAGCCAAAAGCTAAAATTGGAATTAGTGTATGTGAATCAAAATACTTTTCATCAGCCATAAAATAAATAAGTTCTTCTGAAAAGAGTATTATAAAAAAAAATAATAAAATAATTGATATAAAATAAACATTATTTGAAGCGGTCAATACTTTGATAGAATCTTTCTGTTCTTTTGAATTTGCTAATTTAAAAAATATAGGAGAATACGCTGCAACAAAGGCACCGCTTAATATTAAACTAATACCCGAAAATTTATAAGCTAACGTATATAGTCCAACATCGTAAATATCAGAAAATCTCTCAATAAAAACTCTATCAGATTGATTTAAGAGCCATGCTGCAAAAAAACCTGGTATCATTGGAAGGGAAAAAATAAAAGAATCTTTAAATATTTTAAAATTAAACTTTAGATAAATTATTCTGTAAGTAATATATAAATATATAGGAAGAATTAATAAGTATGATAACATTGGACTCTTAAGATATCCTGAAGCTCCTTCTTTTTTATAAATAACAAAAAATAAAATTAAAGCAGTTGTAAGAAAAAATTCAAGCAAAGAAAGTGCAACAAATTTAGCTGGTTTTTGAGTTACTTGTAAATAAGCTTTTGGCACCAATGAAAAAACCATAAAATAAGTATATAAAATAGTATAAGAGTAATATGGATGAAAATCAATATTACTATAAATCATTTCTACATAATTTTTAATAAGAAAAATGAAAATTAATAATACTGTTGATGTAAAGAATATGCCTATAGATAAAGTCCCTAAAAACTCTTTCTGTTTTTTATCATCTTCGTAATCAAAAAATAATCTAAATATTGATCTATCAAGTGAAAATGTTAAAACAATTAAGAAGAGGACAGACAAAACCTGCATTGCACCAACAATTCCATAATCTTCTACCGATAGATATGATGTATAAATAGGTATCAATAAAAAGCTTGTAAGTTGGGGTAATACTTTTGCTATCGAATAAATCGAAGTGTCTTTTAAAACTTTTTTAAGCAATGTTATTTATTAAATGATTTTAAATAAAAAATTAGGACTTATTTTTTATTTTATGATAATATTTTCCGAGCTGAGTTTCATTAATTAATATCTTTATAAAACTTGATTTAAATCGTCTAAATTGAAATTTATAAAATTTTAACCTAGTGATATGATTTAACCAAACAGGATTTGTTTCTTTCACCCATATCTTAAATTCGGACCAATCAAATTCATTCATGTTTATCAATTTTAATATTGATAAAAAAACATTCTTAATCAAATAATCTTTTGGATTTAGATATTTTATGATTCCTCTGTATTGCATATTAAATATTTTTTTTTCCCAATCTGGATCACTTGTTCTAGTCAAAAATAATTTATCTAAATTAGGTTCTTGGTTACCTTTTTTATTTGCAGTTTGATGATAATGAAAAGTGTCTTTAATCTTACCATAATTCCCGCCATTTGATTTAGTTAATTCCATTAATATAATATCTTCATTTCTCTGCAAATAATCATCGTCAATAGTATCTCTAACAATTTTTTTCATAAAATCTGTTTTACCAAATTGAGATCCAGAATATGCTCTTTCTGCATTAAAAGCATGATTTTCAGGATATTCAAATAATACTGTCATTTTTCTAAAACACTCATACCATTCATAATTTTCTCTAAAATTATACATTGTATCAAACCATTTTGGGGGTAGAAAAACATCTGCATGTAAATAAATAAAATATTTAGTTTCAGCAGCTAGAATCAATTCTTTAATTGCAAAACCTTGACTATTATATCCTTTTTGTTTAATAATCTCAACTCTTGGAAATTTAGTTACAATATCTATAGTATCATCATTTGATCCTCCATCGCCAATTATAAGCTTGTTTATAGGTATCTCTCTGTAAAATGAATGTAGATTCGCTTTAAAAAGAAAGTTAGTATTAATAACAGGAATAATAACATCAACTGCTTTATAGTGGTCCTTTGAATATCTATCAATAAAATTATTTTGATTAAAATACTCATTAAATATCGAGAAGTTTTCCATTATTTAGTAATTACCAATTTTATTATATAAATCTATCATTTTAATTTGTTCATTTAGTGAAACAAAAGAATCAAAATTTGAATCTAAAAAGCTACTAGTTTGTAAATATAATCCTGGTTTAAATTTTGAATCATATTTATAATTAATTAAAATTTCTTCTAAATGTATTGTACCAATTTTTTGTCTAAAAATTTTTTCCATTGGTCTGAAGTAATATCTGGATACATCCGTTAATATTTCTATACTCCATCTGCCGGCAGAAGCCCAATTGGAATGATAAGTAAAAGGTATGTTTTTAATTGATATTCCAGACCCAGTAAATATGCTTCCATGTTTATGCCAATTTATTTTATTTTTCAAAAGAACATTAGTTGTAATTTTTTTTGGGAAACCAATTAAATAAAAGGCCGTATCAATTACATGTGAAGAATTAGATATTATCCATTTACTTAATGAACTCTTTGAGTAATCTTTTGGATCAATCTTATGAACCCACTCAGTAAATTCAAAGTGAGCACTTAAGATTTTTTCATTCTTATTAATCTTATTTTTAAAATAAATAATATTTTCATAAAATCTTCTGTTATAGCCAATCTGAATTATAACTTTTTTTTCTTTAGAAAATTTATTTAATAATTTAAGATTTTTAGTACATAAATCTCCTGGTTTTTCAACAAGTATTTTTTTTATTCCATTTTCAATCAACAATAAATTTGTTTCATAAAGGTTTTCAATGCTAGATGTGTTAATCGCTTTATCAGGATAATTATAATTATTTTGAAAAAAAAATTCTAAACCACCAGAGTAATATTTAGCGTTTGGAAAAAGTTTCTTCATTTCTAAAATTTTTTCTTTACCCCTACCTACGACAATAATTTCCATTTTCATTGAAGTTAATACTTTTACATACTCTCTGGACATATATCCACTTCCTACAATTAGAATAGTGTTTATTAAGTTATTGGACATTTACTTTGATTTGATTTTTTTAATTTTTTATTTATGATTTTAAAAAATTCTAAATGACTATTTTTAGTTTCTTTGACTGTAGGTAGAATTAATTTTCCTTTAATCAAATTAGAATATACTTGTTCAGTTAAATTACTTGTAAAAACAGTTTTAAATTTTTTATTTAAAATTTTCTTTTCATTAAATATTTTATGAATCCCTAAACTTTCTGAAATCAAGTGGGTATTTTGACTATCAGATATTATTATTTCAGTATTATATGGTTTATCTTCGTGTGCTGAAATAATTAGTTCACTTCCATTTTTATTTTTAAAAAATATATTTCCTAAAAATTCTAAATATTTTTTTCCTCTTTTATTATTTTTTTTATTTAAATAAATATCTGAAGATATTACAAAAGGTTCATCACCTCCCAAAAATTTAAATAGATCAATGTAGTGAAGAGCATTACTTCCCAGTCTTATATCAGCAGCAGAAACAATCATTTTGAAAGTTTTACTTTTAATTTTATTTTTTAAAGATAAATATGTGGGATAACATCGATTTACAAAATTACATAAGGCAATAGCACCATTTTTTTCTAACAATGAAATAGTTTCATTAAACTGATTTTCAGATTGAAAAACGACTTTCTCTAATAGAAACTTATTAATTTTTTTAGATATTAATTTCTTTAGAATACTAAATCTAACATCAGAATTTGTAGCAATTACAGCAAATTCAATATTATCAGGTAAAGAATCAATATCATTGTAGTAAATGAATCTTTTTTCATCTGCATTGATTTTTTTTAAATTAATTTTAAAATTCTCTTCTGATGGATCACATACCAAAATTTTAGAATTAGGAATATTCATCAAAGACTGAGCATGTCGACAGCCCATATTACCAAAACCCACAATTAAAAAAATCATAAATTAAAAAAATCTATTAAGTTGTTTACTGCTTTTAATCCTTGCTTAACAACATTTTGGTATGTTCTTGAGCCAATGTGAGGAGTAATTATAACATTACTTAATCTTACCATTTTATTTTCTTTTTTAATTGGTTCATCATCAAGAACATCAGTTAAGTAACCTCTAATTTTATTACTTTTTAAAGAACTAATTAATGCTTTTGTCTCAATTAAACCAGATCTTGCCGTATTAATTAATAAAGTTTTTGAATTCATGAATTTTGTAATAATTCTATTATTTATTATTTCATTGGTTGATTCATTTAATGGTAAATGAAGTGAGATTATTTCTGAATCTTGAATAATTGACTCAATACATTTAAAAAACTTTATTTCGGGATATTTTTCATGAAAAATATTATCTTTCTTTAAGTCAAATACATTAACTTTCATTTCAAAAGCAAGACATTTTTTAACAACCTCCTTTCCAATATTTCCACATCCTAGAATTGCAATTTTTTTTCCTTTAAGTTCATTACCAATCATCCTTTTCCAGCTAAATTTTATTACAGAATTGTATTGATGGTGAATATTTTTTTCAAAAGTTAAAAGCAAAGCCATTACATGCTCTGAGACTGAAACTTGATTTATTCCAGGACAATTAGTTACTCTAATATTATATTTCTCTGCTGATTTTAAGTTTATTTTGTCCAGTCCAACTCCATATTTAGACAAAAGTTTAAGTTTTGCTTTACTACCTTTTAATAAAACTTTATCAGTATAATCATCATCACCACATAGTACAGCATCATACTTATCAATTATTTTATGAATTTGGTCTTCATTCAGAGGTCCTCTTTCATAATCACAGATCCAATCTTGCGATTTTAAGATTTCATGATGAATTCCAGGCGTGTCTTGAAAAGAAGTTGAAGTAATTAAAACATTTTTTCTCATAAATATTTATTTATATGGTTAAAAGATGAGAATTCCAAAACTTTAATTGTTGAAAAATAATCTATATTATAATCTGCTTTTCTTAATATAAATTTGATTTTGGACATTTTTGCAGCTTCATAATCAGCTATTGCATCGCCAATAAAAAGCGTTTCTTCACGATTTAATCTATGCTTTTTAATAATATACTCAGTCCAATAAAATTTTTTCTTTGGTGATCCATAAATTCCTTTAAAATATTTAGAAATTTTTAATTTATTTGTAATGAATTTAATTTCGTCCGTTGGTGTGCCTGTTATAATCCAAAAATTATAATTTTTATAATTTTTTGATATAAATTTAAAAGAACCTGGAATCTGTGGAGAAGAAATAACCTCGTCTACAACCAGCTTGGAAAATTTACTGCATAAATCATTCATTAACTCTTTATCAAGTTTAACATTCAAATGTTTTTTATGCCAATAATTAAATTTTTCGAATCTCGAGACACCTCCATTAAGCAAATGATAATCAATTACTTTATTTACAATTTCAGAACCATAAGGTTCATAAATTTTTCCAAATGCTATTGTTTTACAATTGACAGAATCAAGAATAACACCATCAAAATCAAAAAAAATATTTTTAATCATTTTATATTTATTACATTAATATTTTTTGATTTTTTTAATATATAATTTATTGGATCTTTAGACTTCAAATTTTTTATTTTATCAAGTTTATTTTTTCCACTTATTAATAAAAATAATTTATCTGCATTTAAAATTAATGGAAAAGTAAATGTTAGCCTATAAGAATCAAATTTCGGAACAAAGTTTTTACAAATAATGTCTGTAAAATTTTTTTGTGCAGGCGTATTTGGAAAAATTGATGCAACATGACCATCATCACCCATACCTAAAAAAATAAAATCAAAGCACGGAATATTATTTTTTAACTTTACTTTTTTTTTTATCAATTTATCATAGTTTAAAACAGAACTATTTAGTCCTTTATTTTTTATAAAAAATTCATTACTTTTTGATTTTATTTTATCAAAAAAAGATACTTTGAGATTATGATAATTACTATGATTTAATTGTTTGTAATCTCTTTCGTCAACTAAAAAAAAAATAATTCTTTCCCAATCTAAATTGTAATTTGATAATATATCAAAAACTGGTATCGGAGTTCTGCCACCTGATAAAGCAATATTAATTTTATTTTTTTTTGAAAGTAAATTTTTAAAATTATTGAAGATTAAATCAGCACAACCATTAATGCTTTCAGTTATAATTTTATTTTTCATGTAATTTTTGAATACAATCTAAAATTCCCTGACCAAAATCTATTTGAGGATTAGGGTTTAATTTTATTGATCTAGAGGGATGAAACGAATATGGAGTGTATTTATAATGATTCGTTTTTGATTTCTTGTTTAATTTTATAATAATGTTATTACCTAAAATCTCATTAATCATATTAAATAGATCAATTCTTTTAATACCCTGTGAACCTGTTAAAGTAACATGTTTATTTAAATACCTTTTATCCTCTAATAAATCAACAGATAATTTAGCAGCATCAATTGCATGAATATATTCTCTAAATTCTTCCCCAGATCCATCGTGAATAATTTCTTTATTTTTTACAGCACTTTCAATTAGATTATAAATGTAATTATTATGAAATTTAGCCTCTGAGTAAACTGACCCATATCTGATAATTACGAAATTTAAATTATTTAATTTATTGTATTCCTCTATTATTTTTTCTGATGCCAATTTACTAATTCCATAGAATGAACCCTTAACACTCATTGCATATGTACTGGATGCAAATAGGTATCTTTTTACATTATGATTTACACAATTTCTAATTATATGTGTATTTGAAATAACATTTAAATTTAAAGTTTCAATTGGATTATTAATTGCATCATCAAGATTTGCATAACCAGCTAAATTATATACGAAATGATATTTATTTTTATTAAAAAGATTGTCAATTTCAGATGGATTGCTGATGTTACATTTAATAAAATTAGATTTCGAATCTGATTTATTAATATCAGCAATTGTAACTGAATAACCTCTATTTTCAAGCTCATTAACTAAATAACTACCAAGAAATCCACTTCCTCCAAAAACTAATACATTCATAATTTATTTTTTATTTTATCCATTTCTCCCCTGATTTTTTCACCAAGAAAAATAAAGTCTAAACTAAAGGCAATTAAGTTATATCCCTCATTTATTTTTTTATGAATTAATGAATGGTTAGCTTCAATTACATGAAAACCAAGAGACTTATTGCTTTTTTTTGTTATTTTCTCAATCTTTTCGATAGCACCCAAAACTTCCTTTCTATGATACTCTCCAGGATAACCTAGTGAAGCAGATAAATCATAGGGACCTACTATAATCCCATCAATTCCATCAACTTTTAAAATATCTTTCAAATTATTAACTGCATCAATATGTTCTATTTGAACAATTAAAACTAAGTCTTCTTTTTGCCATTTTTTGTATTCAAAAAAATTATTTCCATAACCTTGAGCCCTATTTAAACCAACACCACGTATACCAATTGGAGGATATTTTGAATACTTTACGACTTTTTCTGCATCTTCAACAGTGTTAACTAAGGGTACAATTATACCATTAGCACCTGAATCTAAAACTTTTTTTATAATAACTTGATCATTACTACTGACCCTTACCAAAGCTTCCATTTTATTAGCTTGAATATTGGATATAAGGTGACTTGTAGTTTCAATTGAAATTGGTGAATGCTCCATATCAATTGCTAACCATTCAAAACCACCACTAGACATAATTTCAACTACTTCACGACTAGGGATTGATAGCCATGAACCGATCGACACATCGCCTTTATTAAGCTTTTCTTTGAGTTTGTTAGAATTCATAATAAATTATTTATTGATTTAAATAATGTTTCAGCTAAAAAAAAATCAGAAATATCATCTATGTCATAAGATTCATTTTTATTTATCTGAAACATAATAGGCTTTAGTCCTATTCTGCTATTGTTTGTAAAAAAAGATTTCTTAGTAAAAATGTAAAAACACGAATTTTCTTCGTACAGAGGTTTTAGATGTTGAGTTACTAACATCTTAGGATCATGATTATATGGCAAACAATTTTCATCATAAAATCTTTTTTGGACTTTAGTTACTGAAAAAATTGAGTCATAATCTAATGATTTAAAATTATTTATCATTTTAGTTAATGCTTTATCAATTGTTTCAGTTGATATCAAAGGATTTGTGCTATGTGTCTGAATAAAAATATCTGAATGAAAATTATTTATATCATCTTCAATAATTTTATTCATTGATACATAGTTTCCTTGTAAATGATTTTTTCTATCTCTAATTAAAACATTATCAAAATTTTTTTTAATATCCTCTTTTATAATTTGACAGTCTGTATTAACAACAACATTATCTATAAGTTTAGACTCCAATAGAGTATTCATAACACGATGAAATAAAGGCTTACCAGCAAAATCTTTAAGATTTTTTTTAGGCACTCTTTCAGATTCACCTTTCATTGGCATTAAAGCAGTAATTGATAGTTTATTTAAAACCATTTTCCAAATAATTTTTCATATTTATCACTCATTTCTAACAAAACCGCATAGGCTTCTTTTGTACATTCTTTTTTTAACAAAGATAAAGTCTTAAAATAATGATCTTTATCTGAAATATTCTTTTCTTTCTTCAATCCATATCTTTTATAAATTTTCTTTTGAGGTCCTTGAGTTATTCTATCTCTGGGAACCTTTTGTTTAGATAAGTATTTTGAAGTTGATTTTGATTGCTTTGTATTTAAAAATCTTTCTAAATTATTAAGTGTTGGTTCAGGATTTAAAACAAATTTTTCAAATTGAACAAATTCTAAATTTTCTTTATAAGTCTCAGATTTTTTTAATTGAAAGACAGTCTTATATAATTCATAAATGCAGTAAACAACTTTATCATAATCATTTGAATTAATATATTTATCTCTAATATTTTTCGCAAACCATGGAATTTGAATTTCTTTATGTTTAAACCATAAAGTAAAATCTCTTGCATTTTGTCCATGCATTGAGATGTACGACGCCCAATGATCAATAAGATAAGCAGGATGCCTTACCATTTGAATTATTTTTAATCTTTTTCCAAATGATTTAATTGCAGGGTCCATACAGCTCAGAAGTTGATGAGTTACTAAAAAAAGAATCGGCTTTTCTAATCGGATTCGTTTTTCAACATTAGCGCCATCACTAAGAAATAATTGTTTTAAATATTTTAAAGATTTTGAACTTTTAAAAACGCTTGATAAATCTGAGGGTCTAAAATTTACTTCCCTTGAAATTAAACCATCATAAAGCTTAATATCTGAAAGTAAATTCAATAATGACTTATATGCATCTTCAGTTATTTTTTTATGTTTTGAAGAAATACATAAATATTCGAACATATATTCAAACCTTGCATTTTGAACTCTTTCGAAGGAACTGATGAGTGGAGTAAACATCGTCTTACCCGTCCCAGTTAGTCCATCAAGAATTACAATTTGATCATTTAAAAAAACATCTCTGCTATAATCCATATTTAATTAATTTCATCAAAAATTTTAAGTTCTTTCTTATTTAATTGAGGGTCATTTAACCAGCTTGGAATAAATCCATCTTGACAAAATTTTTCAATGTATTCCAAAACTTTTTTATTTGTATCAGTAATTTCTTCATTAATATTTGGTTCAATAAACATATTGGCAAATTCATTTCTAACATAAAATAAATTACAAAAACCAGACACAAAGACTAGTTTATAACCTTCCTTATTTAGCAATTCGTGGTAGGCTTTAAAGCTAGCTCCATACTGTCTTTTATTTGTAATTTTATTTTTATTATTTAGAGGAAATGTCAAGCTTTTATTTAAACCTAATGAGGGATTATATTCAACAATCATTAGTTTAGGCAAATACTTATTAATAAGTAATTTTTTTACTAAATAATAATCATAAGAATCTATATCAACAGTCAAGATATCTAAGTTTTTATCAATTTTATTTTTTTCAAAAATTTTAATAATATTATTAATATCAACAAAAAATTTAAACGGCATATTAAATAAAAACTTTAAATATTTAAAATTTTTAGTCTTAAGAATTACCTTAAAAATGTCAAGAATATTTAGGTAAAAAGATTTAAAATTATAATCTCCTGTAAAATATAATGCTTTAGAAATATATTTTATCCTGAAACTCCTGGTTGTTGTGCCTAAAACTCTAGACTCACCGAATTCAACACAAGTAGATTTTTTTGAGGACTTTATGTTTTCAAAGATTTTCAATATAACTCCATCCTCGCCATAAAAGGGGCATTCATTAATTCCATAATTCATATAGTAATTAGATCTGTAGTCATTTAAATTTATCATAATTAAAATTTAGCTAAAGGTAATTTTTTATCGAGTATTTCTTTTCTTGCTATAGGAAGAGAATCGCCCAAAAAATTAAATAAATTTGCTGTTGCAACGGCGTCAATCTTGTTAGTTTCTAATCCCTCAATAAGGTGAAGACTATTACCGGCTCCACCAGCAATAATTATAGGAATATTAATACTATCCAAAATTTTATTAACTGAACTCAAATCAAAACCCTGTCCCGTACCATCCTTTATTATAGAATTTAAATATATTTCCCCAACTCCTAAACCTTGAACAAATTTAAGATAATCATTGAGCTTAAAATCTAACTTTTCCTCTCCATTTTTTATAAATACATTATTTTCTGAATAATCAACTGAAGCTACTATACATTGCGACCCATATGTTTTAACTAAATCTTTAATAATTTGAGGGTTCTGATATAAAAGTGAATTAACTACTACTTTGTCAGCACCTGAATTTAAAAATAATTCGACGCCCTTAACGTCTCTTATACCTCCTCCTACTGAAATAGGTATAAATACATTTTTAATAATTTCTTTTATTGTATTAGAAAAAAAAAATTTATCTCTATTATTTCTTGAAACGTCAAGTATAATTAGTTCATCAATAGAGTATGCTATTTTTGAAAAATTATAAAATTTATTAATCCAATTAAAATCTCCAACTTTTTGTAATCTGAAATTTCTACTTAACATAAAAATTCCATCACAAAATAATAATGTAAAAATTAGTCTTTTTTTAATCATTTATCAAAGTTCAAAAAATTTTCAATTAACTTTAAACCTAGAAGCTGACTTTTTTCTGGGTGAAATTGAGTTCCAAAAATATTGTCCTTTTCAAAAGCCGCAACAAATTTTTCACCGTAGTCGCAAAAAGAAATTCCATTTACAATTTTAGTTTTCATTCTATAACTATGTACAAAATAAAAATCTGATAAATCCTCAATATCCTTCATCAATTTACTGTTAAAATATTTTTTTACATTATTGAATCCAATGTGCGGAATTTTAAGTGAATTATTATCAAATTTATTAACAATACCATCAAAAAAATTTAGTCCCTCAGTATATCCGTCCTCATCACTCGAAAAACCAAGTAATTGCATTCCTAGACAAATTCCTAGTATTGGTTTTTTTTCTTCTATAACAGCCTGATTTAATATTTTGTCAAGTTTTAATTTCTTTATATTTTGCATCGCAAGTCTAAAAGATCCAACTCCTGGTAAAATTATTTTGTTTGAACTTAAAATTTCATCTATTGAATTTGTTAAAAAACTATCAAAACCTAAGTGTTTAAGTGCACTTTTGACAGAGTAAATATTACCCATTCCATAATCAATAATAGCTATTTTCATTTTAAACTGTGAATTCTTCACCAACCTTAAAAATTGGTTGCCATATACCATTAACCTTATTAAATAAATTTTTATTTACCCACTTATCTATTACAATATCAAATTCCATTTTGGACATTTCAAAATAATCAAGATAATCTTGTATATATATTTCTGGGTATGCATTGTCATATATATTAACTAAATTAATTGCTTGTTCTCTTGACATAGCACCTCTCCTAATCTCAATACCAGCATCTTGAGTAGCTCTTCCAAAGCCAAACTTTAAATACATCATGTATGCATGCAATGAATATAATTTTTGATCATTTTGAGCAAAATTTGTAAAAGTTCCAGAATTTGAATCATCTCTTTCTGATAATCCACAATAAGTTTTAGCTGTAATATAATTATTATAAGGATCCCAATTTTCGAAATAAGACCAATGTGTAAATGTCAATTTTTTACTTTTCACTTCATCATCATCTGGAAATCTAAAAAAGTATAAATCACTTTTATTTAGAATTCCATCTTTTACAGATTTATTTAATACAGTTGAATGACCACCTTCTAAGTAAACTCTTTTCATATATTCAATGTCATATAATGCTTTATTTTTATTTTCAATAGAGCCTCCGTATTCAACCTCGCCATCCTCACCATAAAACAAAAGAGGAATATTAAAATTCATGGCAGTTCTAATTACTGCAGTATGAATTGCTATCAACCATCCGTAGTATGGAAATCCTTTTTCTATAAAACCATACTTATTTAAAATTTGTAAAACTTTTGGGTTGGGACTAACATGAACATGATTATAACCAGAATTTATGAAGTTGAGTAGGTTCTCATCACCTAAATTTGTTGATAAAGCTGGTCTTACAGTAACTGTAAGTGGATTCATACCATATTTATGCTTTAAATTATATGAAACATGTGATCCGTCTTTTCCTCCGCTACAAGGCACAACACAATCAAAACTTCCTGTTTTAGATCTAAATTTTTCTAAGATCTCTAATAACTCTTTGTTTCTAATCCCCCAATTCAATATTTTTTTTTCTTTAGACCACAAACATGCGTTACAAACTTGATTATCATCAAATTGAATTCTAGGTCTGGTTGACATATTCAAACAACTTTTACACCAAAAAACTTTTTTAATTTTCATAAATATTAAATTATTTTAAATTGCTGTCCATCCTCCATCAACAGCAATGTTTTGACCAGTTATGTAACTTGAACCATCTGATAAAAGAAAAGAAACAATTGGTGAAATATCCCCAGGATTAGCCATTCTATTTAATGGAACTTTTTTACAATATTGACTAACAAAAATATTGTTTTGTTTATTAAAAACTCCGCCAGGTGAAACACAATTTGATCTTATCCCATATTTACCTAAATAAGAGCATAGATATCTGCTTAAACCAATTAACCCAGCTTTTATTGCTGGGTAAGCAACAGGTGATGTTAAATTAGTATTTTCATAAATTGAGAAATCATTACCTACAATTCCATAAATAGAAGAAATATTAACTATAGAGCCATATTTTTCTTTAATCATTAGTTTTGAAATTGGTTTTATGATTTTGAATATAGATGATAACTGCAGTTCTACATTTTTAGAAAATGAATCCTCACTAGTTTCCTCAAATTTTTTACCCCAATCATCAGTTTTTGGATATGCATTGTTAACCAATCCATCAATTTTTTTGTACTTACCTGAAATTAATTTTAGTGTTTCATTAATTGATTTCTTTGACGATACATCTAAAAAAAATTTATTTTTGGTTAAATTATTATTATTTAAAATATCAAGTCTTAATGGAGTTCCGCCGTTTAATTTAATATTATTAACAATGGATTTTCCAATTAAACCCTCTGACCCAGTTACAATTATTACTTTACCATTCAAATTCATAATATATATTTTAGCAATTTAAGTGAGTTTTCAATATTATTTTCAGGTATTATTCCTTTAACAACACAATTAATAAAATAATTCATTTGATCATTATATGTGTCTTTAACACTTTGATTAGATTTAAATAAAAAACTTTTCTTATTATTTTGAGTTACTGAACCTTTTAATAAATCAATATATATGGTTCCATTATTATGTACAATTTCAAAAAATCTTTTTGAATCACGTCTATAGTAATTTAAACGAATACTAATAGTAAATTTCTCATATAGAAAAATGATTGATGCAGAATCAAACGAATCACCAATAATATCAGAAACTTTATTATAAGATTTAATTACCCTCTGGGGATATCCAAAAATATATGCTAAATAATCGGGTTCGTGAATTAAATCAAGATGAACACCTCCTCCAAGCTGCTTTGAAATACTATATGAGTTTGTATAATCCTGGTTTGACCTCCATTCAGGAAGAAAAGATCCACAATAAGAGTTAACCTCATTTACATTAATATTGTTCTTAGATAAATAATCTTTAATAAATTTTATAGTATTTAAAAATCTTAAATTACAAGCAACATAATTAATTTTATTCCTAAAATTAATTTTACTAATTTTTTTAAAGCTTTTTTTGTCATGACAAATTGGTTTTTCAACAAATATTGGAATATTTAATTCATTTATAATTTTCAAATGTTCATTTCTTAAATAAGTAGGACTTGATATAATTGAAAAATAAAATTTGATTTTTTTTAAATCATCAATTTCATATAAACTTGTTATTCCATCACAATTTATTGATTTTTTTGAGCTCCTTAAAGCGTACAACTTAAAGTTTTTATGATTATTAAATAAAACTTTAATATGTTTTTTTGCAATACTTCCTAAACCCAACAAAATTATTTTTTTCATAAATAATCTACTTTTTTTGACGAGATTAAAAATTCCATATAATTTAAATCGTTAATATTGTCGATATCAAAACATTCATGATTCATTTCATAAATCATTGATCTTAATGTTATTACCGATTTTTCATTTCTTTTAAAAAACAATCTTCTGTACCAATAGAATGATGCGTTTAGCTCATAAACAATGGGTGTCTTTTGACGACTCATAATTTTTTTATCAGTTTCTTTAGATAAACTATAGTATCCATCCTCCCTTTGCTCAACCATATTAAAGTAAGGGTTCTTTGATGCTTTAGATACAGAAAACATATTAAAAGCATTTTCATTTTTTTTAAAATCTTTAAATGAATTTATTAAATCATCAACTGTTCTTAAAGGGGATGAGATATCAAGATCTAGTATATAATCAAAATTTATTTTTTTTGATTTTTCAGTTTCTGAAAGCACATCCTTAATAACTTCAACTTTACCCACATCATCAGTTGCGAGGAATGAAGGTCTAATATAGTCTGTATTTAAGCCATATTTTAATGCAACTTTTTTTATTTCAAAATCATCTGTAGAAAGAGAGATAAAAGTATAAAATCCTTTAAAGTGAAATTTTTTTGCAATTTCTATTGTATATGCTATTAAGGGTTTACCGTTTAGAAGCTTAATATTCTTTTTTGGAATTCCCTTTGAGCCACCTCTTGCGCATAGTGTTATTAAAATATTTTTCAAAAATTAAAATGTTTTACAAATTCACAAACTTTATAATAATCATCTGGGCGTCCAATATCAAACCAATACCCTGAAATAGGAACATTACTTAATTTAATATTTTCTTGAATCAAATGATCCATCAGATCTGTTATATCAAAAAATTTGTCTTTCGGAATTTTTTTAATTAATGAAGATTCTAACATATAAATTCCAGCATTAGAATTAAATGTATAAGTGGGTTTTTCTTTAAATGATACTACCTTGTTCATTTTAGTTTCTAAAATAGCATATGGAACATCAACTCTGAAATCTTTTGTAGCAACAACCATTTTTGATTTTTTTTCTTCCATCTCTAGAAACATTTTTTCAAAATTTATATTTGTAAATAAGTCTCCGTTAATTAAAATAAACTTATCATTTTCAAATTCCTCCACTAACGATAATGAACCAGCAGTTCCTAAAGGAATATTTTCGTTTAAATAATAAATATTTATTTTCTTCTTACTACCATCACCAAAATATTCTTTTATAATTTCACCTTTATAATTCAAGCTTATATAAATATTTTTTATACCATAAGAAATTAAATTATCAATTATATGTTCTATGATTGGTTTACCAGCTATTTCTAACATTGGCTTTGGAAATTTATCTGTTAAGGGACTAAGTCTTTTCCCTCGCCCGCCTGCCATAATAAATGCATCAACAGGGAGAATTGATTTTACTTTTGAAAGATCTATTATATCAACAAATTCTTTTTTAGAGTCTAAAACTGGAATTATCTTAACTGATTGATTTTTCTTTTTAAACTTATTTAAATCAACAAATTTTGTTGAATTTAAAATGTATTTAAAATCTTTATTACATATCTTTTCAGTTCTTTCGTTTAGGTTTTTATTAATTATTAAAGACCTTCTTATGTCACCATCAGTTAAAGAGCCAACAACTTTACGTTTATTATCAATTACAAAAAGTATTAGTTTAGATACATCAGTTACAGTACTTAATTTTTTTAAAGCACTATAAATTGTTTCATTTCCAGAAATGGTGTAAATTAAAGTATTATCCATTTATTATTTTTGTTAAATGTTTCATTATTAGCCTTGAAGAAGATTTCTTATAATAGATATTCGAGCCCTTATAATAATCATTTTGAAAAATTTTATTACTGATTTGTATTAATTTTTTATAATCAAAATCAACATCAAATATGTTTTTATTTTTAATCCTGCCTAACTGTCTATTACCTACATTTATACAAAACTTGTTAAAGCTAGCAGATTCAATAATTCCACTAGATGAATTTCCTATGAGGAACTTACAATTATTTAGTGCGGAAAAATAATTATACTTTCCAAAAGATTTAATCAAAAATATTTTTTTAGGATATTTTTTTTTCAAATTAATAAACAATTTTCTATAAAGCTCTCCGGAATTATCAGCATTAGGTAGTGTAATTACAATATTAATACTTTGAGATAATTTTTCAAAAAATTTATTAATTACATTTATAAAAATTCTATTGTTTTCAATTTTTACTGTTTCTGGATGAAAAGTTGAAAGAACAAATTCTTCTTTTGGGATTTTAAAATTTTTACAGACTAATTCCCAATTAGATATTTCTTTATTATCAAAATCAAGACTTAAGGAACCTACATTAAATATTTTATTTTTTTTTCCAAGTATTTTTTGAAGTTTTACTTTATACTTTTCGTTGGAACAAAAAAATATATCTGAGGCCAAAGAAATTTGATGCCTGTAAATATTATCAATAGATCCTAAAGTAGTTTCTCCTCCGTGAATATGGATAAATTTTAATTCATAAGTAATTCCTGCCTGAACAGCAGCACTCATTTCAAATCTATCACCTAAAACGAATACGTAGTCAAATTTATTTGAATTCCAAAATTTAGAAAAGTTATAATTTAATTTAGAGTATCCTACAGAAATTGATTTTGAATCATCTTTAGTTGGCATTCCATTAATTTTAAAAATTTTGCCATAACTATCTTTTAAAATTTCATTAATAGTATATCCATGTTTTTTTTGCAGATGAGATCCGAAGACTAATAAGTTCAAATCAAAAAAACGATTATTGTATACTTTTTTCAATAATGGTTTATATATACCATAATCAGCTCTTGAACTTGTTAGAACTCCAATTTTAATTTTATTATTCAAAATCATTTACATTAAGCTTCGTACCACTTTCCAATCCATTTATTATTTTCTTACCAACCAAGTTGGGAATCTCAATTGGAGGTATTCCATCACCAGGTCTAAGAGCTTTTAGCATGCTCTCATCTATGACTGTTCCAGCACTAATTTTTCTACTTGTAAATAAGCTTTTTCTCACAGCAATTTTATTTTGAATCTCACTCTTTGCAGGTATTTTCAATCCATTGCCTGATAAAATTTTTTCAACATTTCTAATAGATTTTATCATATTTTTTAATTCCTCAGGTTCTAATGATGCTGAATGATCAGGACCGATTAGATCTCTACTTAATGTAAAATGTTTTTCAATTACTTTAGCGCCCAAAGCTACAGCTGAAATTGGGGTTTCTAATTCTAATGTATGATCGCTGAATCCAATATCTACATTACAATTTTTCTTAATATCTAACATTGCTCTCAAATTCACATCTTCCAATAAAGTGGGATATTGAGTATTACAATGAAGAACAATGATATAATCTCTTGTTAAATTATGACTAGTTAAAATATTAATTGCTATGTTAATTTCCTCAATCGTAGACAAACCAGTAGATAAAATTACATTAGAATTATAAGATGAAATTTTTTTTAAATACTGATAATTTGTTATTTCTCCGCTAGGAATTTTAATTAAATCCAAATTCAAAGAA
>MDTG01249212.1_pt1 | contig 22530 bp, 23 predicted proteins | sample 811421 | NCBI WGS metagenome assembly MDTG01 (sample SAMN05326645, study PRJNA326480) | marine metagenome | isolation source: seawater | place: Pacific Ocean: South East | collected 2011
CCTGGAAGATTTGATAGGCAAGTTTTAGTTGATAGACCTGATTTGTCTGGAAGAAAAACAATTTTAGAAATTTACACAAAAAAAGTAAAACTATCAGAGTCAATAGACTTAGACTCAATTGCTCAAGCGACAAGTGGATTTGCTGGTGCTGACTTAGCAAACATGGTTAACGAAGCAGCTCTATTAGCTGCTAGAGCTAAAAGAAAAAGTGTCGAGCAACAAGATCTTAGTGAAGCAATTGAAAGAGTTGTTGCTGGTTTGGAAAAGAAAAGTAGAGTTCTCCAAAATGATGAGAAGAAAGTGGTTGCCTACCATGAAGTCGGTCATGCTATTGTGGGTCATCTTATGCCTGGAGGATCAAAAGTTGCAAAAATTTCTATTGTTCCAAGGGGTATGAGTGCACTAGGCTATACACTTCAACTTCCCACAGAAGAAAGATTCCTTAATTCCAAGGAAGAACTTAAAGGACAAATAGCCACTCTCCTTGGAGGGAGATCAGCGGAAGAGGTAGTTTTTGGTAAAATCACAACTGGTGCTTCTAATGATTTACAAAGAGCTACTGATATTGCTGAGCAAATGGTAGGTACTTTTGGAATGAGTGATATACTTGGCCCGCTAGCTTATGACAAGCAGGGAGGAGGTCAATTCCTTGGGAACGGTAACAATCCAAGAAGGTCCGTTAGTGATGCCACAGCTCAAGCTATAGATAAAGAAGTAAGAGATTTAGTTGATGATGCTCATGAGACTGCTTTGAAAATATTAAGAAACAATTTACCTTTACTAGAATCAATTTCACAAAAAATATTAGAGGAGGAAGTCATCGAAGGAGAAGATCTAAAGACATTGCTTGCAGAATCTAAAATGCCTGCCTAGAGTCGAATTTAAACCTTTTAAAATTTATGATAAAACCAGTTTTATGATAAAACCAATCAAGCTTTTTCATGATAATTTTTTATCAAGCTTAGATATCACTACGGAAGAATTACTTCATATTTTAGAGCTTGCAAAAAAATTTAAAAATAAAGAGCTTGACATTAAATATAAAGATAAAGTTCTAGGTTTGGTTTTCGATAAATCTTCTACACGTACCAAAGTTAGTCTTGAAGTCGCGATGTCAAGGCTTGGAGGTTACACAGTTGATCTAAATCCAAAAACTTCTCAAATAGGTAGAGGAGAACCCATAAAAGATACAGCCAGAGTTTTAAGTGTTTATTGCGATTTGATTGCTATAAGGACTTTTAATCATACTGATTTGGAAGAATATGCAAAATGGTCTACCAAACCAGTAATTAATGCTTTAACAGATCTAGAACATCCATGCCAAGCTCTAGCTGATTTCTTAACTATAAAGGAGGAATTTAATGATTTTAAGAATGTTGTTTTGGCATTTATAGGTGATGGTAATAATGTTGCTAATTCGCTACTTTTGTGCGGAGCATTGTTAGGAGTCGAGGTGAGAATTGCTTGTCCAAAAGGATACGAACCAGATAAATTGTTGCTTAAAAAAGCTAGATCCATCTGCACTAATGAAAATTTATTGAAAATAACTAATGATCCCTCTGAAGCTGCAAGTGGCTCAAATGTTCTTTATACTGATGTATGGTCTTCTATGGGTGAGGAAAATAAAAAAGAAGAAAAAGATAAAGCTTTTAAGGGATTTACAATTGACCGTAATTTAGTTTCTCAAGCTAATGATGATGCAATAATTTTACATTGCCTGCCTGCTTATAGAGATAAAGAGATTACTGATGAAATGATTCAAAGCAAGAAAAGTAGAATCTTTCAGCAAGCAGAAAACAGACTTCACTCCCAGCAAGCTCTATTATCTTGCTTACTTTCATAGGAATGCTTGCTATTAAGTGATTTTATAGGTACAAATGTATTAGTATAGTATTGCACGTGTGTCCGACTTTCTTAGTGAAAATCTTACAAAAGCCCAAAGTGAGCTTTATCTTTGGATAAAGGATTATATCCAAAAGTTCCAGCACAGCCCTACCATTAGACAAATGATGGATGCAATGGGTTTAAGATCTCCAGCTCCTATTCAAAGTAGATTAAAACATCTTCAAGATAAAGGCTATATAACTTGGCAAGAAGGCAAGGCCAGGACAATGCAATTAGCTAAAGAAGTTTTTGAAGGTGTTCCTATTTTGGGATCAATTGCAGCTGGTGGATTAATAGAGGCAACATCTTATAGCGATCAAACTCTTAATCTGACAGATACTGTAGAAAAAAAAGGAGTTTTTGCATTAGTCGTTAATGGAGATTCAATGATAGATGCTTTCATAGCGGATGGAGACATGGTTCTTATTGAACCTCTTGAAAGTATATACAGTTTAAAGAATGGTGATATCGTTAGCGCAATGGTTCCAGGATTAGGAACCACCTTAAAATACTTTTTCAAAAAAAATAACAAAGTATCATTAGAAGCGGCAAACCAAAATTATGATCCAATCCTTTTAGATCTTGATCAATTAGAAATACAGGGAAAATTAATTGCTGTTTGGAGAAAAATCTAATTTATTCACAAGAATTTTTTATTAGATTTATCCAAGACTATTTATGAAGTCCTTTTTGTAATAATGTATAATTTAAAAAAAAAAAAAGGAAATTGAAGTCATTGATAATTAACAATTTAAAAAAAAGAATTGCTTTTTTATTATTGATATGTTCTTTGGGTTTTAATTATTCCTTAATTGCTGCATCAGATACTGAAAAATCAATAGTCAAAGATAATTTTATAGAAAATGAGCTTAATAAAGACTACCTAAAGAAATATCCAATAAATAGTTATCTCTTGGGACCTGGAGATACAATTATGATTGTAGTCTCGACAGATTATCCAGAATTAACAAGGGTTTCTACTATTGATGGCGAAGGCTCGATTTATCTTCCACTTCTCAAACGAGTATATGTAAAAGGTTTGACATTAGAAGAACTTAATAATTTACTTAATCAATCTTTTAAAGAGTACGTTAGGTTCCCAGAAGTTGAAACTTATATTAAGAGTTATCGTCCAATAAAGATTTTTGTAAATGGTGAAGTTAACCAGCCAGGCTTATATACTTTGAAGGGATCGCAAACTCCAGGCGTTATTGATAATTTTAATTTTAATGAAAATTCTCTTTCGATTTTTGATGATAATTCTGGAATTGGCATGCCTGGAGATATCAAAAATAATTTTGCAAAAATAGATCCTGCCCAAAATTTAAATGAAGTTAGTTTTTATTTCCCAACAGTTTTTGATGCTTTGAGATCAAGTGGTGGAGTGACTCAATATTCTGATTTATCAAAAATAGTTATAAAAAGGAGGAATTCAATATCAAATGGTGGAGGTCGAATAATGGCCTCTATAAATATGCGTGATGCTATTACTAATGGTGACGAGTCTCAAAATATTAGAATTTATGATGGTGATGTTATTGAAGTTAGTAAACTCAAAAATCCTAATAAAACCTTATTTAGCTATGCCATAAAAACTAATTTAAATCCTAAATTTATACGCGTGCTCGTCTCTGGTAGAGTTAATAATCCTGGAAAGCAAATTTTAACTAAATCCAGTACTCTAAATGATGCAATTGATGTTGCAGGAGGGACAAAGGTTGTTAGGGGTCCAATAAGATTTATTAGTTTTAATGTTGATGGATCAATAGATAAAAGAAAAATTTCATATCGCAGAAGAAATAAAATAGGTAGTTACAATAATCCAATATTGAGAGATGGAGATTTGGTAATTGTTGGTAATAGCTTATTGAGCAATACTACAGAATTTATAACCGAGGTTACTTCACCTTTTGTTGGACTATACTCGACTTATAGTTTCTTTGATATGGTATTCGAGGATTAGATATAAAATGAATAATAATACTAATCCAGAAAAAAAAGATTTAATTAATGATGATGATTTTGATCTAAGACTATTTGGTGATTTTCTTTTTAGAAATAAAAAAATAATTTCTTTATGTGCATTTATAAGTGTCTTCTTTGCATACTTTATTTCAAAAAGTATTGATAAAGTTTGGCAAGGTCAATTCCAAATAGTTTTAGATCTTAAAAATAAAGAATCTAGATCCTCTCTGGGAAATCCTTCACTTCTTGGTGGCTTCTCAAGTTTTCTAAAATTAAATAATTCATCTGAGTCCCTTGATACACAAGTTTCAATTTTAAAAAGTCCTTCAGTTCTTGAACCAATATATAAATTTGTTTATTCAGAAAAGAATAAAGGAAATTTTGATCCTAATAAAAGTAATTTTTCTAGTTGGTTAAACTCAAGTCTAGATGTTGAGCTCGAGGAAGGTACAGCGGTTTTAAATATCTCTTACAGAGATAAAAATAAAGAAATTATCTTACCTGTTCTAAATAGAATATCTGAAACATACCAATTATATTCTGGTAAAAGTAAAAGAAGGAATTTTAAATTGACAAAAGATTATCTCAATGATCAAATAGATATTTATAAAGAAAGAAGCTCAAATTCTTTGAAAATTGTGCAAGAATATGCAATCGATCAAGATTTAACACTGGTAACAAATTCAAATATTCAAAAAGTAACTGATCAAAATTTAATTAATAACATTGTTGAGACAACTAATTCTCTAATAAAAAATATCGACATAGAAAATATTAGAGTTGGATCAGCAAATAGAATTAGAAATATCGATTCACAAATAAAAAAGATTAAAAAAATTGAAGATTCTGATCAATTACTATATTTAAGTTCAGTTATCCCCTCTAACACAAACCAACTAATACAAAAAATTGAAGAATTAAATATTCTCATAGTAGGATTAAAATCAAGATATACCGATAAAGATCAGTCTATAAAAAAACTTGAAGAACAAAAACAATTATTAATCAAACAACAAAAAATAAGTCTTATAAATACTTTGAAGGCACAAAAACTTGCTGAAGAAGCAAGAATGGACTCAGCCGAAAGGCCAAAAGGAGTTTTGTTAAAATATAAAGAATTAATTAGAGATGCAGATAGAGATGAGAATATTCTTATTGCTTTAGAAAATGAGTTGAGAGCTATTACTCTTGAAGAAGCAAGAGTAGAGGATCCTTGGGAATTAATAACAGTCCCGACTCTGGAGAAATTTCCTGTCAAGCCAGAAAAGAATAAAATAAGACTATATGGATTAATAATTGGTACATTATTTGGGACTTTGATTGCGTTTATAAAAGAAAAAAGATCAAACTTTATTTTTGATTTAAAGCAGTTAGAGAAATTATTTAAATGTAATTCTTTTGTAGAAAACGATTCCTCTGACGAAGAATTCCTTAAAATGAAAGTCAATATAGTTCAAGATGTTGTAAATGTCGAAAAGAATAAAAAATTAGTATTTTTGAATATTGGATTAATTGAAGACTATAAAATTAAAAAATTCAAGTCTTTACTAAACTTGAAAAATGAAAATATTCTATTCAGATCTAAAATATCAAGTCCAACAGAAAACGATAACTATATTTTATTAACTTCCTTAGAAAAAATATCAAAGAAAGAAGTAAATATATTAATTAAAAGATTTGAAATATTAAATATAAAACCAGATTCAATATTTTTAATATAAATCTATTTTCTTATCAAACAAGTATGAAAAAAAAGGAAACTTACGTTCAGATGTCCAAATACCAAATTTATTTTTTTTAGAAGAATTTTCTTCAAACATTCTTGAGTTAATCTGCCACGTCTTGCTAGGGTTTAATTGAAACATTATTTGAGAAGCTATAAAATTTTCATTAGGTATTCCATCTCTATGACAGCAAACTGTTGGATAAAATCCATAAATTATATTTTTCTTACCTTCTAAAAATAATTTTTTTACACCATTATTGATTTTAAAAGGATCTGTTATATTTTTGCTTATCCTTCTATTGATAACTTCTAGAGGGCCAAGATTCTTATCTATATTTATTGGGAGAAAAATTTTTAACATGTTACTGCTATTTAGCTTGTCGAAATGCCATCTATAAGAATAAGCTTGTTTAATGGTACCTACTTCTCTATCCTTCAAAGGAATATATTTTCTTGAGTAATAGATCATAAAATCTATTGAAAAATTAAAACCAGTTATGATTGTGATTTTTTGTCTAATACGTTTGTTAAAAAGTTTTTTAATAAAGCTTTAATATTTTTATTACTGAGCTTGTGAAAATCTAAGTATTCATTAACTTCAAATATTTCTGATTTCAATAAATTTTCTAAATTTAAATTATTATCAATTACTAAATCGAATGTACCATTTACTTTAAAAGTTGAATTTGGTAATTCTCTTCTAAGAAGAATTTCCTCATATATATCCGCTATTATTTGATATATTTTACAAACAAATTTATAGGTCAATTTTATATAGGCTATTTGAGCACTTTTCAATTTATCTATAAGTTTCATTTTACAAAATTAATTCTGACTTTCTCTTTTGGGCATAAAACATTTTATTAGCAAAGTTATCAAAATAAATAATCTAGAGATAAATATTTTATCTATTTTTTAAAAATAAATGAACATATAAATTTTACTATAAGCTTCTAAATTTTTTTTCAACTAGTTCATGAAAGTTGTCTTTTTTTAAAAAAGGTTTGTTCACTTCATATCTTATGGTGTGAGACAATGTTTAAAGAACAAGTATTTTGATTATAAGTCGACGATATACTTGATCAATTTTAATTTAATTAGATAATTGCATGACTAGAGAAAATAAAATAATATTTTGCTTTACGGGTGAACCAAGAAGTTTTATGCAAGGACTTAAAAGTAGGGTGAAGTTTTACCCTCAATTAAGTCTTTCTTTCAGTGAGATCGAGAGTAGGTACTTAATTTGTTATTTTGGAAAAAGAAAATCAAATAACAGAATAAAGATTTTAGATAAAATCAAAAATTTCAAGAATGATCAATCTTTAAGAAGTTTAAAGATAGAGAATAGAGAGGAAACTAATATCTTTTCTTATATTTTACAGACAAAATTTGATATACTTTATCAGATCAAACTTGAAAATATAAATTTAGAAAAAACATTAATTGTTTTAACAAGAACAGACTGGCTTTTTACAAAACAAACTATTGAACTAATAAATATTTCTGTGAGCAAAAATAAAGTCGTAACCCCTTTACAGGAAAGTAAAGAATTCAACTATAATGATATTTCTTATCACTCTATTACTGATCAGTTTTTTGTAGTGCCAGGGACTCTAATAAATAAATTTCTAGAAACATTATCAGTTGCAATAGATATTATTAATTCGACTAAGAGAAATGACATAACAAAAAACAATAAAGAATTATTGGCTATGGGCATTGGCTTTAATGATAAACATAATTATGGAGTAGGTATGGGAGTTGAAAATGCTTTAGGAGCAGCTTTCTCAATAACTAAATTGAATAATGAACACAAAGCAATACCTTTTGAATATTATTATGAGCCAGATATGTATGGTTTAATGAAGCACAATCTTATAAGAAAAGATGCTCATTTATGGATGAATTATACTATCAAAAAATGGTTAGAACTATATGTGAATTCCTTGAAATCAAAGCTTTCTAGGCTATTAAGAAAAATTAAGTAAATTTAAATAAGCTTATTGTCAGATTTTAGCTGTATTTAATTACCAACTAATTCAAGCAAATCTTTGTATGCCTTATCTCCTAATTGATCCATTTGCTTGAAAAATGCTAATGACAAATCAATATTCTTTTCTGTGATGTAGGGGCTAAATTCACCGACTTGATCATATTCATAATTTATATCCAAAATTCTTTGGAAATTATCTTTTTGGAAGATATCATTCCAACATTTTTCACCTATTGTAGGAACTGTATCTAAGTAAAATGAATAAATTATCTGTTCCGTTGTTCTTTGACTTCCTGTAATTATCTTTGTGTTCCCAAATTCACATTGATTAACAAAAGCTATAGCAGTTTCAGCATCAATTCCGACTTCCTCCATTCTCCCAGGAATGATACTTATATAACCAACATCATACGTACAGCATTTTAAAGCTGTTGCTGAATCAGCAATGCCTGTAACATTCGTGATTACATTTTTATTGAACAAGTTAACTTTTTTAAGTACTTTGCTGTAAGGGGGAATTTTCATCCCTACTTTGCACTTGCCTTCAGATAACGTGGGTATCATTTCAGAATATTTTAAAATGACATTAGGATCTGCATTTGAATAAGGAGCCTGGATATGAATTTCACCTCGATTATCACCCCTAATATCAGATATTAAATTAGACATCTCTCCAACATGAAGAAACCACTCTTCTAAGTGAAATTTATTGATTTTACTAAATGCATTTGGATTTGTGGTGATACCTTTAACCCATTTTCTGTCAATCTTTGAGCCATATTTATCCATTGTTGATTTGATAAAGTCAACATTAGCTGTATCAAAGAAAAATTCTTTCATAATAAATAATTAATGGTTTCTATAAACAAGGTTGATTGATCTAGCTTGTTATTTATAAGGATCTCATATTAAGGTTTTTTTTACTAGCTTTAAACATTATTAGTAAGAGAACTTATGGTTTGATTTAAGCTTTCCCAGTTTGTAAGCCTAATAGCTTTGTCATCAATATAAAAGTCAGCTAGTGGTTTTCCAAAATGTATTTCATCATATGGAATCTTATGTTTTTTTAACCATTCAAATACTATTGGAGCTTGATTCGCAATTATTTTGCCTAAATTATTACTATGAGTCGCCATGTTTCTGGCTGTCATAATAATTATATAATGCCCTTCTTTTTTGAGGCGTTGTAAAGTATTTATTGCTCCAGGAATTGGTTGGACATCTAGATAACTCTCATTTTGTTTCCTTGTATAACAAATAGTCCCATCTAAATCAAAACAGAATTTATATTGTTTCATAAATATCATTCAGAATTTCAAGGCCCTTTATAAACATAGCCTTTTGTCTTTCGAGGCTATCATAATGCCTTGCGCACATTCCAATATATATGCAGCCTTCAATGGCTTTTATTTTTTTTAAATCGAATGAATTTTCTTTGACTTTTTCTAAGAATACATTGTTAATTTCTTCTTTGGATTCTTGATTCTCATAAGATAGATTGAATATATTTTTGTCAGTAGTTATTTTGAACTTATCATAAATTAAATATTCATATCCTCCATTACAAGAGTGAGAAATTTTTGCTAAATCATAATAATAATCGCCATAAAACTTGGTCTTACCAAAAACTCCTCTTGGATCAATCATTTTTAAAATTAGGTCGCTTGTAATACTATTTTCTCCATATAAGATATTACTAAAGCAAAGATCTCCATGAATAAAGTAGAACTTTTCACAACTTATAAATGAATTTATATATTCTACAATTTTAGACCATATTAATTTAAAGGGTTTTAATTCTCTGCCATTTAATATATAAATATTTGAGTCCTTTAATTTATTGAAGAATTCAAAATCTTGCATTAATTTATTATATTCGACTTCTGTTTTTTCAATAAACATCAACACTGAATCAGTATTATTTGAATTGATTGAATGTGATGATTTATATGAACTTATATATGTAAATATAAATGAGAAAATATTTTCCCATAATTTTTTATCAAAAACCTTTGAAACCATAAGATTTCCGAGATTATTATAGGCATAATATTCTATCTCAAGCTTATAGGGGGTATTAAGGTCTACTTCTAATAGCCTAGGAAAAAAAATTTTTAAGTCATTTGGAAGGTTTTGATAATACTCCGCTTCACCTTTAAGTCTTACTTCTTCACTTATTTTAATAACACTAGATTTTGTAAACTTATTAATCTCAAATTTATTATATGCCCGTGAAGTGAACTTCATTTTATTTACCTACCTTGTACCATCGCTTCTAATGTTTCTTTATCTATTGCTGAAAGAGGCACACTTCCAGTTGAATTTTTATTATAAACTTCATCATATAATTCTTCTATAGAGACAAAAGTCAAATTATAAATTTCAGCAAATTGTTTCAAAGTCTCGCCTTTGATCATTTTCCCATACTCATCCATAATTTCAATAATCACGCCAACTTGCTTAAGTCCCGCAAGTTTTAAAATCTCGATACATCCCTCAGTGTGACCTCTCCTATCTTTTAACAACCCCTCTCTTGCCCTTAATGGAAATAAATGACCTGGTTGAGCCAATGATGAGGGTTCTGATTTATCTGATAAAAAAGTTTTTATGGTTGCTAATCTATCGCCTACGGACATCCCAGTTGTAGCCCCTTCAACTGCATCAATGCTCGTTGCAAAAGGGGTTCCAAATTCATCACATCCATTACTGTTCATCATAGGAATTTTAAATTGATCTAATTTTCTTTGTGTACAGGGGAGACACATTAAACCTCTTGCATGCCTCATTGCAAACAGAAGGTTTTCCTCATTAACTGATTCTGCTGCAAGTACAATATCCCCCTCGAATTCTCTGTCATAGTCATCAACCATAACAATTGGTTTCCCTTTCTTGAGATCCTCAACAGCTTGCAAAACATTTTGTCTTTTTATATGAATTAGAATATCTGTTGGAGTCCCTAGTGAAAGGAACTCATCATCTTCCATATGATAATTAACAACCTTATAACCTTTATTAATTAAATAGTTATATGAAGGAGCAACATATTTCTCTTTTCTAGAGGAGAATGCACCTGATCCCCATCCTAATTCAGAATTATCTTTCATCATTTCTTCAGCACTATCAACAAAAAGTTGGCATTTCTTCCAATAGAATATTCCATTTAAAGATAGTTTAGAGGTGGCGAATTTTTCTGTTAAATGCTTTGCATAACCATCATCGCCTATTTCTACATGACTATAAGGACTTTCTTTCCCTAATTCCACATTTAGATGATTATAAGTACTAACTAATCCATCAGGTTGATTTTCTCTTAAAAAAGCTTCGAACTTATAAGGATTCCAGGGAGTAAATTGATCACAATTAGTAATTATTAGCTGATCTTCTGTATTAATATTAAATTCCTTTATTGCGATTAAACAGGTTTCTGCTTGGCCTCTTGTTGATTGTTTTATATCAATTATATCCAAATCTAAAAAATATTTAGTTTTTATGTCTTCCAAGATTTTAATATATTGTTCTTCTAAACCATTTACAATCACATAATATTTTCCTGGTAATCTTAGGGATGATATTGACCATTCCAAAAGAGGCTTACCTCTAAATTTAACAAAAGGTTTAGGATCTGTATATCCTGATTTCTTAAATCGAGTTCCAAGCCCAGCTATTGGAAATAAGATGTTCATAAACTATTAAAATTGTTTATATTAAGATTCTATACATATACTTAGCTAAAATTTCATAATAAAATAAAAAATTATTTTTTTGTATCTTACCTTTGTTTATAAAAAATAGACTTTATTTTCAAATTTTTGAATAATGCTTAAATGATCAAAAACTTGCAAAGTTTTAAAAAAAAAAATAAAGGGAATCTAATTATTTTTAATAGGAAAATTACCATTAATTTAAATTTCTAAACAATAAAAAAAGGAAAAACTAAGACCAATCTTTCTGAAAAATATAGTATTATTTTTTAATTCTTTATATGTTTTTTTCAATAAAAAGAATTCATCTAAATATAATAAGTTTCTGAGCAAAAAAAGAGAAAGTTGCCAAAAAAGGTATAGCGAGTAATACCGCTATACTTGAAGAAAAACCTAGCACACTTATACTTTTTATTAATAACCATTGAACGAACCAACTTATAATTACTAGGAAAATGTAGGCAATAGGATTTCCCTTACGCCTGAAAACACCATATTTATTAGCTAAGTATCCCAAATATGCATGTAAAATTTGACTTATAAAGGTCGCTATACTTAAAGGTAAAATTAATATAATCAATATTAGTAAACTATTGCTTAAAAGTGTAATTAGAGTCCCGAAAAACAAAAATTTTATAAATGATTTCGATTTGAAAGTTTTTAAACTGAACATATTTATTTTTAATCTAGCAAAAAATTGGTTTTGATTTTTTTATTAAATATTAAATACTTAGAAGATATCTAAATCAGCCATATTAATTTTCCAATTTCTGATATCAAGTATTTCAGGAGAGAGATCATTATTTACGATTATAAATAACTCTAATGGTGTTGGTAAAAATAAATTAGGAATTCTCGGAAATAAGGGATTTGATAGAGGATTATTTTTTTGAATACTTCTTAATGAAAGAATTAAATTACATTTTAGCTTGATAGATAAACTAATTAACTTTAGTAAGATTATTAATTCTATAAAAATATTTTTTTTAATAATTACAATTTCCATTATTACTAAAATTTTTAAACTAAATTTTTCTGCTTCTCTATAAGCTATATAACCTATAAGCTCATTTCCAGAAAATATGTATTCTAAAAAGTAGTTTATTCTGCTCTTTGAGCTATATCTCCATCGAATCCATTTTTGACTTCTTTCCCCTTGAATTAGATTATCTTTATAGTAATTTCTTATCATTTTTTCATACTTCTGATTTTTTACCTCACTCTTAGAAAAATTTATTTTGAATATCTTTTGAATATTACCTAATATAAAATTTAGGAATTTGTAAGAAGAAGATGTAATAATTCTTGGAATATTAATTTTAAATTTCTCATGTTTAATTGAATTAAAGATAGGCATTACTCTTAGCTCAAGAGTTCCTATAGGCTTAAGATTTAAAATCTTTTTATAAATATCTATAGAAATTTCATTTGGCAACATTATGCTTAATTTTGAATGCGGGATATCTTTTTTTCTGAAGAACGGAGCTGTTAGTTTGAAAAAATTTTCCAATTTTCTATTATTTTTGTGGATAAGTAGATCGCAGAGGTTAGCCCCCTTAATAATATTATTTTTGAAAAAAAAGGTTTTCCTTTGATAACTTATTCTTGCTTTTAACTTATCATCGCAATAGCCGTTAATAGCATATGACAGACCTTCTGGATTATCTATATATTTCCAAAGTAAATGTTTCTCTTGCGATACGGGATTTTTCTTAGAGTATTCAGTCTGACTTAATAAAGCATATTGTTTGATTATTGGGATATTTATTAATTCCTTAATAATAATGAACTCTGATTTCTTCATGGGTTCCTAATATCTGCAAATAATAGGCATTTGGTTTACTGAATTAATATTAGTTGCGATGGAAATATACCAATTTTCAAATTTCATAAAGAAAGAATTAAGACTATATCCCTCGGCTAGATTTTCTATAGTATTGGTGCCTAATTTGAAATTCCATTTTGATAGGTCTTTGAAAATACTACCTTTTTGCCACTTTATTGCAGCTTCTTTTCTAACCCATAGTTTCAGTACCTCACAATAAATATCTTTATCTTTGTGATGTTCAAGAAATTTTTTTTCATTATATGTAAAAAATTTATTTAATATTTTTTTAGCTTCAAAAAATCTATCTGACCTTTCAATATCAACTCCTACATTATTTAGTGACCATGCTATTAGTAGACCATCTCTGCAATGACTAAAATTAACGTAACCCATTTCAGGCGGTAATTTTGGTGGAAATCCCGGGGGGGAAATGATTGGTACATCTAATGCAGGTATTTCTAAAATACTTGATAAAACTTCTCGCACATATCCTCTAGAGTGTTCATATTGGAATGATCTACTTGAGGACATATTTTGTTTCCATTTTATTTCTTCAAAACTTATTGGTTTTAGGGTAGATTTTATAGGAATGAACCAAATCAATATATCTTTTTTATTCATATAGTTAATTTTATAGAGAATAAATCAACTTAGGAAAATTATTTTATATAAACATATATAATATATTTTTAATTTATAAACTTTAATTATGAAAAAAAAATTCTAAAAATTTAATTTATTTTCCTCCATTAAGCTTAAGTATTTCTCCATTATAAAAATCTGATTTTTGTATGAACTTTATGGCGAGGATGATATCATCTGATACTCCAAGTCTTCTTGAAGATGTTTTAGAGATTATATTTTTAATTGCTTCTTCATTGAAAGATTCTATTAGTCCTTTTTCAAAGTATCCTAGTTCAATTATATTTGAAGTAATGCCGAACCTTCCATATTCTTTAGATAAAGTTTTATTGTAACCTCTTAGTGCTGATTTACTGGCAGCATAAATCCCTGCTCCTTTTGCTCCTTCATTTCCAACAATAGAAGAAAAGTGTATTATTCTGCCCCATTTTTGATTTATCATAATTGGAAGAAGAGCTTGAACTAGATAAAGATTTGAAAAAAAATTTAATTCAAATGTTTCCCTTACTTTATTCATTGGATAGTTAGCTAATAAACCATCAAAACTTTTTACAGCAAGATTTAAAACTGTTATTTTCTTAAGCATGTCCTTATATTTATCAACTAATTTATCAATCTCTTTATGATTTAAAAGGTTAACATTAACGCAGATACCTTTCCCGTTTTTTTCTAATTTTTTTTTATTACTGATAGCTATTAACTCATGTTCTTTTGAAAGTTTTTTAAATAGTTCGTATCCAATTCCCCCGGAAGCGCCAGTTACAATAAACATAAATTTACCACCTAATAATTGTAGATCCTAATGAATAACCAACTCCAAAACCTATAATAAGCACCTTACTTCCAGGAACTAATCTATTATCTAGGCTGGCATCTTTAAGAGCTATAGGTATTGAACAAGAAACAGTATTTCCTTTTTTTTCTAAATTAGAAAATGTTTTGTGCTTTTCTATCCCTATTTTTTCACATAATAAATCTAATACCAATTTACTCGCTTGATGAAATATAAATAAATCAATATCTTTTAAAGTTAAACCATTTTTACTTAAAGTTTTTTTAAGAAGAGTGGGTACTTGATTAAGAGTGAATAACAAAATTGCGGCCCCGTTCATGAAAAGTTTTTGTTTGTTACGTTCCAATGCTCTCCTTGATCCACTACCTTGAACAATTAGTTCTTTTGAACCAGATCCATCACATCCAAAGCAGAAATTACCTATCTGAGAATCATAATTTTCTTTCTCTAAAATACAAGCAGAAGATGCATCGCTAAAAATCATTTTATTTGTCCGGTCATTTTCATCTATAAACTTAGAATATGTTTCAGCACAAATAATAAGACAATTATTTATTGTGTTGGATTTGATTAAAGAAGATGCCACAGCCAATGAATTTACAAATCCAGAACATCCTAAATTAATATCTAAAGCGAGAATATCATTATTCATGTCTAGCTTTTCCTGTAAAATACAAGAAGAAGAGGGCAATGCATAATCAGGGGTTTGAGAAACAAATAATAAGGCATCTATTTCTTTAGATTTTAAATTATATTCTTTGAATAAATTTTTTGCGGCACAGAATCCTAAATCAAGGCTTGTCTCATCTTCCCTTGCAATATATCTTTGAAAAATACCTGTTTTTTGTTGAACTTTGTCAACATCCCATTCAGGATTTTCTGATTTTAATTGAGCATTAGTTTCGATTTTATTGGGTAAGTAATAACTTATTTTTCTTAAACTAAGTCCATGCTTCATTTAAATCTTAATCTATAAAGAGATTATTTTCTTTAAGAACTTCTTTGATGGAAGTTACGCTTGTAGCTTGAGATAATTCATTTATATTAGAGCATTTTCCTCCTAGTACCTGATCTAGTTTAACAAGAATAGATAAATGTCCTAGAGAATCCCATAATGAATGCCAATTTTCATCTCCACTAGCTATTGTGCCTTTTTTTAACTCCAATGCTACCTCAATTATTTCTATAAGTTTTTTTTCGTCAATCATATTTTCTAGTTAGCAGAATATATATCAGTCCAACATATCAATTTACCAAACTTTTTACAATAGTCTATTAATCCATCTTTTTTTAATCTCTCTAATTTTGCAAAATTTTTAGATAAATCTTCTGGAAGGAACCATTCATTATGTGAAATCCTTTTGACATTTTGGAAATTTTTAAGTGCTATTTCGTGAATTTTATTTATGTTTGAAAGTGATATTGCAGGAAAGAAAATTTTTCCATTTTCAGTAAGAAAATTTCTTGCCTCATTAAGTACTTTTTCGATATTCGCTGTACCATCTAAACCTGAATCGCAAGGAACGTTTTTAAACCACTCAGAGAGTCCAGCAACTTCCTCTGATATGCCGGAAATATCATCTACTATAATATCGAATTTGCGACCACTCCAATTAGAAAAAATATTTGATTCAATAGCTTTACCTTCACAATTATTTAATTTGATATTTAAATTTGCAATCTTCACTGCTTCACTAGAAATATCTGAACAATAAATTCTTTTTGCTTTATTAAGTCTTGATAAAGATATTCCCACAATCCCATTGCCGCACCCTAAATCTAATAATTTATCAACTTTTTTTATATTGGAAGCAACTGCTGTGATTAAGAAATCAGATGTTGCAGTAGGGGTAAAAACATTATCGTTTGTTTGCAAAATAATTTTCGTATTGTCATTATATTTAGGTCTATATTCGAATTTTTTATAGGACATTTAATTTTAATAATTAAGAATAAGTCTAATTAAGTAAATAATAATTCAAATATCTATATACTAAGAATTTGAATAAAGTTAGTGAATATATTCTAACCAAGAAGATTTTTTTAGATTACGATAAGTTTCATATAGAGGCTTTTGGGGGCTAATTTTTAAAAGATATTCCAAGGAAATATCATCTGCAACAATCATAAAATTTAGTTCTCTAAATATGTAAGCTATAAATAAAAAAGGGAACAAAATTAACCATGTTAAGTATTGACTTTTATAGGCAATTAAAATTGTTTTAGTAATTTTAAATAAACTTTTAAATGTGTGTTTAAAGTAATATCTCTTATCTTTTAAAAGATCTTTTGGTATCCCACATCGAAAAAGATTAGGAAAAATTTTCATACTTCTATAACATGAATAAAGTAGTATTTTTGTATTCAATTTTTTGGTCTCATTACATTTTAATAATGCAGCTGTTACTGTATCGTGATCTTGATGCCCGCCCTCTATTAGCGGTGATAGAACTAAATCATAATCAATTAAATTTTTTGAAAAATATTTCTTTAGGTTCTTAAAATTAAAATGATAGAAAGAATCTATGCAATAAATATTTTTAGAAAATTTTATAGGGTTAAATTTATTTATTTTTGAAGAAATAATTATCTCTTTTTCCCTTTCTTTATCAGATCCTATTAGCAATAAATCAATTTCTTTGAAGTAATTTGCTCGTGAATATAATAAACCAAAAGTAAACAGCTCATCATCAGCATGCGGACAAATAATTAAAGTTTTATTGAAAGCTTTTTTCACCAAATAATTTATATTAATCCATTTTCTATATTAACTAATTTTCGTAAATAATTTTATATCAATTATTTTAGTAGCGATATATTTGGCCATATTTAAATATTTTTATTCATAAATTATTTGGAGGATTTATACTTAAAATAATTTTCAACTTAGAAAGGCAGTTTAAAAGTAACTTTCTTTAAGTGAAATAATCTAAAAAAAAATCTTTTTTATATTTAATTTTTAATGGAATTTATTCATACCCAATAGGATTTGGACTAAAAAAACCTAAATTCTTTATTTCCAATGATTTGATGTCACTATTTTTGTATCTTAGTCTTTCTATGGAATCCCTGTGACATTTTTTATGAAAGAACCAACTGTCTTTATAGAGTTGCAAATGATCATAATACGCAAATTTATCGGCTAAATCTTCTCTCACCAAATATGAATCTTGCTGAAAACATACAATTCTATATCCATTTTTACAAACTTGATCATAGATATATGGGAATGGCTGCTGATTATTTTGACATGCTATGGATAATGGAACCTTAATATCTTTTCCTAGATATGGAGAAAAATTTGTTCCTCCTTCAATAATTACTACAGGAGGCTTAATACCTATCTCACAAAATATTTCTAAGTCTGGTCCATCAACATCTATTGATACAATTTGAATTTGATCAAGATTGATATCATAAGGACTGATGAGATTTATTAATGTTTTACCCTTAATTCCATATTTTGGTGCTCCAACTAATTCATTAATAGCAATAATGTCATTACCTGGATAATTTGAAAGACATTCATTAAATAGTTTTTTATCTTGTTCAATGAAGATAGCTTTAAATCCCTTTTCATAGAGACTCCTACAATTTGAAATAGTAATTCCATCCGCTCCTCCAAATTCAATAAAATATCCTGATTTAATATTAAGGCGATAAAAAATTTCCCTTATAATCCCATCTTGTCCAGCTTGAGAATAATTATTTCCATAGAAAAATAATAATGAGTTTTTATCAACTTCACTGAAAAGGTCTCTCTTATTATTTATTTGAATAGGATTTTTTTTAATTAATGATTTAACCTTATTAACAATTTTTCTAACTACCATTATATAAAAAAACTTGGTCTTATTTTACTACACTTTTCCTTTTTTATTTTTTAATAAAAGTGCTTTTGGATTATTTTTACATTTTTTATTTACCAAATTAAAGTTTTCATTTCTGGAATAATTAAAATTGTTATAAGTGTATTTCAGGGTGCAGAATTGCTTAAACAAGCTTGGACAAGTATGTAAAAAGTTATGTTATTACTAAACGAATTCTTAAAACTCCTGGTATGAATGGAAAGATTCAATGGAGCCAAGCGGACTCGAACCGCTGACCCCCTACATGCCATGTAGGTACTCAATTAAGCTATAACTACTGTTTGAAATTGTTTTAGCTAAGTTGGTCGCAGGGCGGGTCGAAGGGATAACAACAGCTAAAAACACCTACTTTTTCTTTTGGTTAAGTGATTTTAAATATATCTTTCTTTGACATCGAGATATAAATTAATAATCTAAAATTCCTAATATTTAAAGGAAAGGATTTAATGAAGTCTATTTTAAAGTATTTATTTAATGATCTAATGATTTTACTAGCAGTATTTACATGCTCATATCTCATGATAACTCCATAGTCTAATTTATGTTTCAACCAAAAACCAATTCCCGTGGTTAATCTCCATCCAAGCCACCATAGCAATTCTCCCTCAGCGGGAATAGTTACTAAAAATTTTCCTTGAGGAGTAAGTTTATAAGATATTTTTTCAAGCACATAATCTAATTCTTCAATATGTTCTAGTACTCCAATAGATATTATTTTTTCATAAATTTTATTTTCAGGTAATTCCCCTATGTCGCTGTAAATATTAGTTACCTTATCTCTTTCAAAAGAATCAGAGGCATTTATAAGGAATTCTTTGGGCTCTATAACATCATAGTATTTAAAATTTTTTTCATATTTAACATGATTTAAATTGCCTGCGCCTAATTCTAATATTGATTGAGGATTAGGATAATTCTTATAAGTTAATAAGTGGAATCGCTCCTCAAAGAAAAATGCAAGTTTTCTAAAAATATTATTTTTATGAGAATAATCAAGATAAAACTCTTTATATATTTTTAAATATTTATCAGGTAATTTTCTCATTAGCTTCGAAAGTAAAAAAAAATTTTTTTGAATAGACTTTAGAATCTTTAAATACCATAAAATATTCTTGGTCGCAGAGGTGGTTGTAGAGGGGCATATTTTGCCATATTTTACCTTATCAAAACGTATCGTTTTGTTATGATAAATTGGTCAAACTAATTGGTATAAAAAGTCAAAATCCTGATGGAGCCAAGCGGACTCGAACCGCTGACCCCCTGCATGCCATGCAGGTGCTCTACCAGCTGAGCTATGGCCCCAAATCTCGCAACGTCAGTCATATCAATCAATCTGCAGATTAATTTCCTAACGTCCGTAATTTCTATAGTACTTTATAGCGTTTGATTATTGAAATCTGTACCTTAAATTGCACCTAGAGATTTACAAGTTGTAGCATGCTTTATAGAAATGTTCTGAAGTAATTCTTCACCTACTTAAAATTTCAGGTTGGTCATGGCTGAAGTATTGAAGTAAGACATAGCAAAGGAAAACTTTTAACAAGAGTATCTACAGATATTTAACTGGCGAAAGAAGTGTAGTTTTATTGGACATTGATATGATGCTGATAATCAAAATGACATTGTGAGAATTGGTAATAAACTTTCAGACCTGATGCGTGAAAGAAATATTGAGTTATCACAAGCGAGAGAATTACTTTATAGAGTGAAAATTGATGATAAGGGCAAAGCCAGTATTAACTTGAAAGCATTACAATATGAATTTATTAATCTATAGAAAGGGGATCGACTAAAGATAACTCTTAATGGTTTGAAGTTGAGGATGGGAAGAATACTTGAATTATATGAAGCAGTAAATAAAATATAAGATAAATTCTTTATAATTATATAAACTCGATATGAAAAACATTTATACCCTATGGAAATATGAAAAAAAAATTGATAAAAGGGTAATTTATTTCAATAAAATATTATCAAAATGGATCGCTTATCATACCAATTTCAGTATTGAAAGTATCAACCAGAAAAGACTATTATGGCTTTCTCTTCTACTCGTATTTGTACATGATAACTGGCAAGAGATTAATAAATTCTATCCAGCACAAACCAAATGCAAACCATCATATAAAATATATTCTGCCCTAAGATCTAAATTATTATTAACACTTAAAACAGATATAATTTTTGATTTTCCAAAACCAAGATTTTTTAATATTACTGGATTTATAAGAAGTTTTATTTCTTCTTTTAAAACAACTTTTAATTTAATTAAAGCAGTTAAGAATAAGCAGAATATCGCAGCTACAAATAAAGTCATTACAAAAAATTTGAATATCCCATTTTTAGAAATTTATGATTGTTTAATCTTTTCAGATATATATGCCTGGGTTAAAAGAATATCAGCAAGAAGAAAACTAAATATTTTCTTATCAGAAAATTTAGTTGGATTTAATACTGAGATATTAACCAAGATAATTCCAATTTACTTAGTTGAATTACTACCTATTTATCAAAAAATTTCATCAAAACTTAGCATTTATGAAATACACACTTGGGTTATGGATATCAACTGTAGGCCACTATTATTTATTAATTGTTTATTTAATAAAGATATTAGAGTAATTGGTTATCAACATGGCGGAGGTTATGGATATTTTTATGATGAATATACTGAGGCAGAAATGAGTTTTTATGATCATTTTTACCATTGGGGATATAGTAAAAATACTATTTATCCTCTAAGGTTTAAAACCAAAAAAAAATATTCTTACTACCCAAATCAAAAAGCTTCAAAAATAGTAAATTTTTTCTTGGATAGTTATTCTATAAAACCATTTTGTACTGACTTTACAAATATAAATAATATGGCCACTAAACTTGATTTAATGGGAACAAACCTAAATATCGTTTTGCATCCAAATGATTATAAATTTACTAGTGGAAAAATTAATAAATCTACTAAAAGAATAAGAATCTTTGTTACTTCCAAAGAAATAAAATTTGATAGAAACGCAATATATCTTGTTTCAATTTACAGTACACTATTTTGGAAAGTTATTCATAAAAAATTATGTTTTATTTGCTATAAAGGTGATGTAATATACTTAACTGAATATCACGTTAATTTATCAAAATTAATGGAGAAAAATAAATTAATTTTTAAATTTGATGAATTAACAACCCTTTTATCAAACGATTTTTATAAAGAAATTATTATTAATAATCAAGAATTTTACAGAGAAGTCCACCATTTGTAGAATTTAATCTCACAAACTATAAATCAAATTTTTGTTTGCATATTCCATAATTGATAATATAAACTCTCTTTTTGCAAAAGCTCATCATGTTTCCCTGATTCAATAATCTTTCCTTTATTTAAAACCATAATTTTATCAACATTTTTAATAGTACTTAGTCTATGAGCAACTAATAAAATAATTTTTTCATCTTTTAAGTCGAATATATTTCTTTGAATTTCAAATTCCGTCTTAGAGTCCAAAGCGCTAGTTGCTTCATCTAATATAAGTATGTCACTCTTTTTTATCAAAGCTCTAGCTATTGCTAATCTTTGCCTTTGTCCTCCACTCAACTGAAATCCTCTTTCACCAATAATTGTTTCATAATTCTGTGGTAAATCTTTTATTACATTTAAGAGCCCTGCTTTAAAACAAGCCTCATCAATATCATTCTTAGAAATATTATTAAATCCCATAGTTAGATTATTCTTTATTGTTGTATTAAACAAAAATATATCTTGACTAACCATTGAAATTTTTTTCTGCCAACTATCTAGACTTAATTTACTTAAAGAATAATCATTTATTTGAATATTTCCTTCTTCAGGATCATATAAGCCCACTAACAAATCCAAAATTGAACTTTTGCCTGAACCACTTTTACCCACAATTGCCGTAATTTTTCCAGTCTCTAATTCAAAATTTATATTTTTCAGAGAAAAATTTTTTTTATGCTTATATGAAAATGTTACATCAGAAAAAACGATCCTCTTGATACTTCCCTTAATATTTAAACCTCCAATTTTTTTAAATTCTTTATTGTCTTTAGAAATTATCTGATTAAGTCTTTCAACTCTTGGAAAGTTATCAACTAAATTTGTAATTGATCCAGA
>MDTG01270644.1_pt1 | contig 22528 bp, 5 predicted proteins | sample 811421 | NCBI WGS metagenome assembly MDTG01 (sample SAMN05326645, study PRJNA326480) | marine metagenome | isolation source: seawater | place: Pacific Ocean: South East | collected 2011
AAGCCAGGCATATAAATACAATTGATTTAAGTTGTTACGAATAAATTTATCAGCTTCGCCCGTTGTCATTGTGTCGGGTTTTGTAAAAGAGATAGACAAGTCAGCTTTAACAACAACATCTGTAATACTCGCGCCGAAGTCTGTGCCAGTATTTTCGTTATTGTGAACTGATGCTATTTTTAAATACACAGTTGGTAAAAATTGACCAAATACACGCTCTGCATTTAATTTCAAATTTACTTTAGCCATTTTTAATCCTCACAAACATCATTCGAATCAAGAAGTTCTCCATCCATATTATATCTCGGGTCATCGATACCAGTGCCAGGTTGACATATTTCTGGTACTGTAACGGATCCGTAAATGTCATAATAAACCTCATTCTCTTTTTTATATTTTTCGCAATCTATATCTAAATCAACGTAGTAAGATTCTTTATTAAAATTACGTGCACATCCACAAGCTATATTAACATCAACTGCTTTATCTGTTAAGACATCAAAGTAATATTCAACAGAATCTGTAGGATATTTACTAAGTGGATTAACTACTGGATTTTTAAAATTCATAAATCCATCTTCAATCTGCTCTATTCTATTTTGAAAAAATTTTCTTTCTAATTTTACTATTTCAGATTGATCATCGATATAAAAAATTTCAATATCATAATTCTCATTTAATAACTCAGTATTAATTTCTTCTGCATAAACAACCAAATCATTCTTTATTAATTTAATTACTTTTCCGTCTGCAAATTTAGCTGTCTCGGCAACAGTTTGTTGCATTTTTTTTGCGGCCATTGGGTCTGAAGGGTCATCAACTTGTTTTGTGTAATACACATTTATATCTATTTGTGGGATATCATAATTTCTTGATGTTGAACTTAGCCCTAAAGACTCAACCGTGTCTTCAACATTGAAATCATAATTAGTTTCGTCCTGGGTTTTGATTTTAACAATTTGACCTTGACATGTGACTATTTTTGTTGCTGGTGCAAGTTGATTAGTTGCAGAGTCAAACACCACATCACTAATAGAGGAACCATACGAAAATTTATCTGTAAATATATTTTTATATGGTGGTGATATATCTATATCTGCTGGATCTAGCGTGCCAACATCTGTTGATGCTACCTCAAGATAGTTACCAGCCGGCGGATAATTTTCTATGTCAGTAAAGCTTAAAATCCCTTCAATAAACTGTGTCTCATTTTTAATTCTATTATTAATATCGTTTTGTTTTTCAGTGAAACCTGCGTATTGACTGTCATATAAAATACCATCATCAAAAAATGAGTAGAAAACAGGCTTAAATTGACCAACAGACAATCTTTGCTTGCCGTATGGTGTAAGCTTAAAATCTATAACTTGTTCTTTTTTATTTAAAAATTTTGCCATTTATTAACTCATAGATTATTTATCTGATCTTTTTGGTCGGCTTGGAGCACGTGTAGGAGGTTTCGAACTTCGACGATTACGGCTAGGCGGTTTCATCAAAACATCAACATCTATCTTAATTAGCTCGACAAAAGATAAATAATCATACGGCCAATTAAACTGAACACCTCTATTGAGTGCAGCTTTAAATTTCGCTCTTTGCCTGAGTCTTGCTCTTTCTCTAGGTGAAATTCTTCTACCTCGTCTGCGTCTACGTCTACCTTTTTGATCAATTTGTTTAGTGGCCTGGCCTGCTTGATCAACAAGCAATTCATAGTAATCTGTATCTGCTCTTTGTTTAATCTTGAATACCATCCACCTTAAATCTTCATTGTTTAAAATTGAAGCGTTTATAAGCTCATTGTTAGCTAAATTATGACTACATGTTGATTTTTGAAAACTAAGTTTTTTATAATCCCTAGGGGCGATGTTTTGCCAAATGTAAGATAAATCATTTTGATCAAATTTGTATTCAAATTCTAAAACATACATAGCGACTGGTGCGACATCCGGATTGTTTAAAGCATCAAATTCAGGTGGGAATATGTATTTGTCCATCGCATCTGCTAATCTTCTAATTGATTGCCCTGCTTCAAGCAAATCGCCCTCATCATTAATAGCTTTTTCCCAACGCGGTTCCGGAATTCTAATAAATTGTTTAAGATTTTGCTCAACAGCATTTTTTGAATTTCTTGCTTTTAATCTAGAAATTGCTTTTGATTCTATACTACGATTAGTTATGTATGGAACAGCAACAATGGCTTCACTAATTGTCATCGACTCTTTTATTTCACCAAGCCTTTCCTCGCTATTTGTTCTGTCGAATCCACACAATTTCGATAATGATTTAATTTTTCTTGCGAATTTCCGGGGACGCGGCGGAACGTCAAAATTATTGTATATACTTGGTTCGTGGTTAACTAAATAATGACTTCTTAACCAATCTAATGGAATTTCACCAATTTCCATAAATATGCCAACGTCAGGTGATGTGGGCATTGTACCAAATTGGTGCCACATGCCTCTTGGAACAGAAGCTGCACCAAAGTTTTGAGGAAGGGTTAATGTTCCACTATTTGCAGAAATTCCATGCGGGCCATCATCGTTAAAATTGAGCATTGGAGTTTCCCATTTGGGCCTAATTAACCATTTTTGACCGACTGTTTTGTTTGTAACTTCCCCTGCAGAGTTTCCATCGGGTCCCTGTATTTGTTCAAGAACTCTCTCAATTCCAAAAATATCAAGACTTGAGGTAATTTGCATCGAGTTTACATTAATTCTGAATCCATCATATGGCGAAGGAACTGTGTTATCGTCACTCGGAGCTAACTCTGGATTAAATTTACCACAGTTAGTGCCCATAAGTTGTTGAACGGGCAACAAGGTTGGCTGGCCCCTTACACCACGAATTTTGGGAAGGTTGTTGCCAAATTCCTCACTTCCAGATAGTTCAGCAACCGGACCAGTATCAAAACGCCAGCAATAAGTTTGCGTTTCTGCTAAGATTCTTTCTAAATCATAAGCAACACTAGCAGATGGTCGGAAAATTAAGTCTACCCATGCCTCACCATTTGTATATGGTGGTGTGAACGCCGGGTTGTAACCACTGAAACTGTCCATAGCTGTTTTTTCAAATGATGCGGTATAAAATCCATGTTGTGGCTCATTTTCAGAACCACTAGCTATAATATTTTTTGTTGAAAAACTACCAGTTGGACGGCCGGCCACCGGTGGACCAAAGGCAGATGGTCTTGAGTACATTGTAAAAGTTTCCTTAAAATCAGGATTTCTTTTGGGATCTTGTGGTATCGGAAATTCGCTATGCATAAGCAGTGGCTTGCCAACGTTGCCTGCAGCTAGTGCAGAAAATGAAGATGATAAATATGCTCTTGCGCCATTAAGTCCATAGCAATTGTTAAGCATGGCAATACCAACGGTATCGCCTCCAGTATCACCACCCTTGCCGTAGCCGGTGCGAGCTTGTCGTTCTGCAAGGGTATCGGTAAGTGCGTTGCCAAACGTATCAACTTCATGCTCATATGTTCTTGCACCGTTGTGCGATCTTCTTAATTTTATTCTTGCCATATAAGTCTCACCGGGCGAGAACTGAAGATCATTAGTTACGGTTTTAGATTCTAGTGTTGTTAACTCACTATCTTTTAAGAAGAAGTTTGCGCATTCTCCAAAAAAGTTTCTTGCAGCCATTGAATATACATCATCACCTTGGTCTGACATTTGTACGTGCGAGTGTTGCTTTTCAAAATGCGAATCACCGCGCTGTACAGGACCATATCTTGATGACCAAAATGCAGCTTGTGTACTAGCTGAAGGATGTGTTTCTAACTGCATAAATTTATAACCCGGTAAAAACGATTTTGGTCGAATAATCGCTTCAAATGGCAATCGACGATCCCAAAATTCTCCACCTGTGTACCCATCACTGCCTGAGAATATTCTAAATTTGCTCGTACCAGATGTACTGCCGGTTCCATGCGAACCAGTAATTGTCAAAGCATAGTTATCTAAGTAATCAGTATCAGATCCAAAATAGCCAGATTTTACCTTAGATGGATCATGAATTACCGGATAGTCTACTGCTAAACCTGATTTAATTGAATTAAATAAAATGCCCGGCGCGAACATTGGTTGGTATAAAGTATTTTGTACTAGCTTACCGTTGTATTGGAACATTTGTACACGGCCGTCTTTTCCATATGTTACTGATTTGTGACCAGTATAAATTCTTACAGACGAACTAGCAACAAAACTTTCAGCAAAAGATTTACTAAATTCAGATACTAATTGCGTTGTTCTTTGAGCAGGATAAAAACCATCATACGGATTAAATCTAATCGCACCAGTTGCTGAGAGTCTAATTTCATCAGCTTTTAATAATGTTTCTTTTTTAATTTTTAAGAAGTTTCTTAAGAAATCTGAATTGGAAAAATCTTTGTAAAAATTTTCATGTCTATTACCACTTGCAGTGCATGGCATATCAGGATGATTACTGGTCAAGAATCTTCCCCGCAGGCTAAAGTCAGAAGCTTGGCCAACCAATTCATAGTGGTCTATGTCATACACACTTGATGGTTTAATACCATTCTGCATAATATGTCTTGCAAACCTGCTCATTCTATATTCTGGTATAATTGCAAAACCTTTAGCTTTTAATTTAAGGTCTTCATGGAAAGCATCATAAGAATCCCACCATGGCTGAGATGATGCCGACACAAAAACGACTCCTGATTTAGAACCTACCTCTGTAGTTACACTTGAGGTCTTCATTAAATAACCAGCTTGGTCACCTGCTTCCCATAAAGCTTGCCCAGAACCGGCTATATTGAGCCTATTGGCTGGTAAAAATGATGCACTTCCCCTTGGAAGAGAGCCTGTTTCGGGTATAAGTGGGCCTTGCGGCGATACAACAGAAGTTGGAGTATCAAGTATGTGCGGTCGTGCATAAAGCGCAGATGGGGGCGCATAAATCAATGTAGCATAATAGTCGGGTGCGTTTGCAGTACTGGCATCGAAGTATCCATTATATTCATTTTGCAACTCGCCTGAAAAGCCATTGTAAACATTGTTATAAGAATAAGCGTAGTATACATGTTGTCCAGATGGACTACCTTGATTATCGGGCTTAGATCTGGTTAGGAAATGGCACGAAGGGTCTAAAACCCAAGCGCTTTGACTACAATGTACGAATTGTGAATTATATGGTTTTAAATATCGGCCAAGCGTGGCTCGATAAGGCTGATCGCGTTCTTCAGGACTCGTAAATAATTTACGTCTTCCAATTGTTAGTGACTCAGTTGTATGACTGGTATTACCTTGTTCATTGGCCCAAAAAGCGTTTTGAAAGTATGTTCTTTGCGTGCCTGAAACAAATTCGTTTCTAAGTGATGGGAAAATATTTTGAGAATATAAGACCCAATTAAGTGTAAAATTTGCACTTCCGCGAGTCTTTCTGATAAGGTCTCTATAAGATTTATATGTCTGTTCAATTTTGATATTTGTTAAATCATTTAATCTAGGATCACTAAAGTATATATCCTCATTTGTATTTGTAACCTTAAACGTAGTCGATGTACGCGACATACCTCTTGTTGCTTCGGGGTCTGCTACTATGGTACCAATATTAACTAGCATAGGTCGACCTCTGGTTGAGATAACAGGCACGTTATAATGTGTCTGACCACCACCATAGAGCATTGGCAACGATGTAAATGTAGGATCTGAAACAAGTAGTTTGTTAGATTTTCTTAATTTCGTCAATACAGGGTGATCGTTCTGATGAAACTTATTCCAACCCCAACCATGTTTTGAGCCGCGTTTATGCAATAGTTGATTCAAATAGTCTGGATTTAGTTCTGCTCTTTCACATCCGACTAAAGCTTCGTTTTTAACTGCAAACACATTGCTCAAAAGTTCTGAGCCAAGCAAGCCCATCTCTTCTTGAACGTCATCAAGCGTAATTGTGTTTACACGCGTGTTTGTAGGCTGGAATAGGGCACCACCAGCAAGACTACCTGTTATGGCGTCTGACGCTGTTACAAACGTCCAATAGTAGTCAATCTGACGACCAGCTGAACTTGAACGATACGGTGAATATTCGCTGTTAGTTCTTTGATATCCTGCATATTTGATATTATTAGCATCTATCACTGAGGATGAGAACCAGCGGTATTGCCTATCATTTTGTGGTATTGGCCGCGTAACAAATCCATTGTCATATCTTTTTCTGCTACCGTAACCATTTACAAATTCTACTAATCTAGTAGCAGGCGGTTGACCTGTTAAATTAGCAGAGCTTGTTCCTGCTTTCAAAAGTGACGGGTCTGCTTGAGTAGCCCTTTGCGCTGTAAAATGTAAGTTTGCTGCATTTTTGACGTCAATAATTATGTTTCCATTAGAAGCACTAAATGGAGATGTGGGGTTTTGATCTTCACCATCCATATCGTCACTTGGATGATCACCCATTCTCCACCAAGATAAAAGACTTGAACTGCCTTCAATACCTGATTGTGTTAAGTTTTGCGGGGCGCCTCCATTGTAGAGTGCCAACACCTCGGCGTCAGTAAGCGTTGTGCTATACATTGCAATTTCATCAGCTTTACCTGTGTATTCGTAACCAGAAATACTGTCTACTCTGCCAAAAAATGCGAGAGGATATGTTAGATTAGAGCCATACCCTCTAAAGTTTGATACGTTTTCTGAACTGGTTGGGAAATACGCTTTACACGATGAGCCGGGGAAGTATAGATTTTTCGACTCACCATTTACATAAATCTTCACTGTCGGCCCACCGACTATGCCACTGAATGTATTTCCTACAGAGCCGCCGGTTGGCATTGAGCCGTGTGCGCCACTGACTGTTATCACAACATTTTTCCAACCGGAGCCTGTCATAACTGTATCGACTGTTTCGTAATATGCATTTACAAAAGTGCCATGCCCATCTGTTGTTTGGAAATAATACCTTAGTTTATCGCCGGATTCTTGACGAAGATCGTGAATTGGTTTTACTGACGAGCCTGCCCAGCCTAATTCAAAAATCTTTAGCCCGCCACTGTCTGGTTTAAGCCATCCGCTCCAAGTAAACAGTACTGAATCATTGTTTGAATCTGCATGCACCGCATCAAACACTCTTTCTCGACGTTTGGTTGAGTCTTCAACGATTGCAATTACGCCTCTTGCACCGGTGTCAATGTCGATTGATTGTTCGTTTATTAAACCAGTATCTGGGATATTTTCATCTTTGAAATCATATCGAATATTGAAAGTATATCTAGAGTTTCTGTGTATTTTATGGAAGCCGGGGAGTTGATCATAAGACGCACCGGGCCCATATTGATCTGGACTCTTACTAGCATTGTAAATAGCGCCTATTTCTTCAGGAGTTAGAATACTACTCCAAACAGCTACATCAGCAAGATTACCATCGAAACCGGCATCTTCACTTGCCCTGTTTCCAATATAACACTGTTCTGTAGAAATGCCGCTAAATGTAGCACCGGCACCAGGTGCGCCTGATGTAGAAGAAGCTACTGTTTCTACACCATTAATATACATTCTTGGTAAATTTGTTCTATCACTTGCATCATAAGTTAAAGCAACGTGAGTCCACTCATTTAAATTAAGAGTGCCTGCACTTTCATAGTATGCAATACCGGTAGACCACCTTGCTGAAAATCTTAAATTATCATCTGCATCGGTGTACATACTAATGTCAGTGTCTCCGAAATCTATGATTCTTCCAACAACGTATCCACCGTCGCCGGTTTTAAAAATCCAAGCAGCTAATGTCCACTTACGACTACCGGTACTACCAATAATTGCATCCCATGTTGAAGGCGAGCCAATTTTGGTCGCATCAGAATCTGAATTTGCAAAAACACATGAGGCTGTTTGAACAAATTTGCTTGGAAATGATGTAGTTGAAAAAGCCGGACGATCTCCCGAAGAGTCAAATGTTCCCGATCTGCCATTACCACTACTGTCTGCAACAGTTCCAGTGCTTGAAACATCTTCATTCAATCTCCACCAGCCCTGTAAAAAATTACTTGAACGATAAATATCATATTGAGAGTATCCAACAAATGATTTATTTAATGTATACTTTTGTCTTGCAACTTCGGATGGGAACACAACGCTGTCTCTGCCAAACTTGGCAGTATGGCGCCCATAATGTGATTGAAGGCCGAAGTCTCTACCATGAATATCAGAAACAACAGTAGTTGTCGGTACTGCACCAGCTGGTTCAGGAATAGAGCCAGTGGGATTCTGTGAGGGCTTGATAACACTCAAGTTTCTAAATGGCATTGCACTGTATACGGAATACTCACCAGCTTTAAAGTCTCTGGCGCCATGAGTATTGGCTTCTGGCCCTAGAGTACCGGCAAACCTATTAGTAATAATCGTTTTGTTAACTGTACCTGTCAGATATCCAACGTTGTATTCGCCAACAAATTGTTGATGGCCATGCGCACCGCGGTGGCGATCTAAAAATGTTCTAATATTTGTTGTATGTTTTACGTTATCTAACTGTAACGGTAATGTGGGTTGCTGATCTGTGAACTGTCTTGCGTTTTGTGTTGCACCAAATGAATGTAAAAATTCGTATTGGTTTTGATAGTTCCCCGGCACAGTTGTCTTACCTCTACTGCCAGATTTTTGCGAAATATTTCTAATGTTCACAGGTCGTTTAGCTACGTGATCTCTGAAAAGATACGCTTTTTCATGAGGCGTGTATGGATAAGGTAATGTTCCAGCAGGTGGATTATAATCTGGCGGAGGATAGTCTGGGCCTACTAAACCAATTGCTCCTGTAGGCACAATACCAATTTCTGAATCTTCGTTGCATGTGCCAAGCAATATTCGCCATGCTTCTGGTCTGTTTTCTGGCGCATCGGTACCGTCATTTAACGGAACATGACGTGACTGATGACCACCAACAACGTCTTGTGTAAATATACCTTGCATTGGGACTTCTTGTAAATGACCATAGCCATCAATATGTAAGTTAGTAATTTCTAAATTGGGACCAACACGTTGTACAACTTCTCTATTGTATCCAGAATCTACTTGAACACTAGCGCTCATTATATTAAATGGGAACGAAAAAGTAGATTTAGTGTTTTTGTAGCCTATACCGTCTTCCCAATCTCTACCGTGCTGGACCTTAAACATTTTTGTTTTCTTTCTAATAAAATTATCAGGCCAAGAAAAATCAATGTAGTCTTTCAAAGGAATGGATTCACTCACAAATCCAAGTAGCACGTTCTGTGGAACAAACACGCCATCTTCTTTTGAAACTGGGCCGTTTGGTTTTACTGCTGAAAGTGTGTAATCAATGCTGTTGTGATTTTTAAAGTTCCGGCCGCCTTTAATACGGTAGACCCGACGTTGGGTTCTTATTATGGTTTTATCTTTTTTAACTTGATCAATTTCGATTTCCATAGTGCGTACACCAGCAGAACGAGTTCGATCACCATATTTGTTGGACATGTATCTTATGCCGCCAACGGTCGTTAAATTTGGTAAACCAGCGCTGCTACTGTAGGTTGGTTTGGTATAAATTACAGATTTGAATTTATCTCTCTGTGTATCAATAGTAGTATTATTTGAAGTAATTTCAGATTGCTTAGATTCTGCTCTTTTATCCCAGTAACCTGGAGCTTTTACAGTTGGTCTTGGTGAACCGGGATAACTTTCTAGCGAAGTGTCGGTAACACCATCATCACCGCCGCCACCGACATGAGGAATTACTGGCTCATATGCGCGCCAGAATTGATCTGAGTCAATAATGTTTAACTTAGATTTATATTTGTTTCTTTCTAAAACATGACTTTCAATAATATTGCTTATATTATTGACAAATTCAGAAGATGCTGGAACAAGCTGAGCTATTGCAGTTGTAATTGCTTCATCATACCACTTGTAATATTCAATATATTTTTCAACGGTTGCAATTTCTTTAACTCTTCTAAAAAAGGTTTCTCGAAGTTTTTCTAAAGTTTTATATCGGCCGCGATATCTGTTAACTGGTCGGCCAATGATATTATGAAAATCTGCAGCACCTGCAAAGAAATCTAGCATCTCTTCACTTATTGCGTTATACAAGCTTTTTTCAATTGAATATTGAAAACTTGGAACAATCTCGTTTCTTCTTAAATTGGGGAATAACATATCCTCATCTGAGAATAACTGAACCATATCAGCTGAGACTACTGTTTCTGGATCTACAAATTTATATGTGTTTATAGTTTTCTTTTCAACAACATCTGTAGAATTAGCATTGAATCCGTATCCATAGCCAGTATATTGATACCCCGACACCGCTTTAACCCAATCTCTAGCTGTACCTGTGCTACCTGTTACAGAGCCAGAGCTAAAGTCTTGGACGACAAAATTGCCGTTGGCGTCAGATCCAGTAACATTCCCAAAATTCCAATTAAAAACAAGCGTGTCCGCGTTTGTAGCATTGAAGCCGTACAAACTTGTGTCAAGCACGGAGATCGACTTGTAAGAACTTGAAACTCCAATATTTTCAAAATCAAATGCGTGTTGTATCAGATCATCATCACCGATATACTTCATCCAAAATGCAACCGATGAAGCATAAACATCTGAACGATATCTGACTGCTCCTGTTAAGTTAACACGGTCAGCACCAACAAAAGGTCGCTTTCTAGATTGTATAATGTGTTTTGCAAATGTACCAGTTAGATCATGCGATAATCTAAAACTATTGTAAACACCCGGTGCTTGAGCGGTGTAGCCAGCAAATACAACTTCATAGGTGCCATCACCCGAACCGGTTACAAAAGGAGCAAGCGGATATTTTTTAGGTCTAACTCTTACCGAAAGATTCCATTTTTCATTATCGTATAGATCAAAATATGTACTACTGGTTAAGACAAAGTTTTGCGAAGCTGTCATAAATGATGATGAAAGCTTAAAGTATGCATTTTTTGAGCCAACTTTGTCTCTAACTGCATAAACTCTCATTGTTGCTTGATCATCTTCGTTCTTAGTGGTGTCTGTGCCTTTAACTCGATCGTCGTCACCAGAAGCTACTTGTAGGTACCCAAAGAGAGAAATTTGATCGTAATCTCTATCTCTAATAAAGTTTCCAACTTCGTTACTATAATTTGGAAACAAGAAGTTACCTTCGTATGTAAAGCCGTAAGGATCTTGATTTTGTGAACCATTTACGGAGCCTGAAACAGATTCAATTGATAAATTAGGAAAGGAAGCTGATCTGTTGTAGATAACTGCTTTGCTATTATTAGCCGTATTAAAATTAGCGAAGTTTTTAGTTAGCGTTTTTAAGGTTAAGTTATTTCTTAATTCGTACTCTTGATTGTTTGAATTAATTTTAAGATTAAGCAAGCCATCGCTAACATTAAAACATCTTAAAACATTTCTAATAGCTTTCTCAGTGCCCTTAGTTTTATAAATGTCAGCTAAGTTTCTATAAAGATTTTGATAGATAAGGTTTTTAGTTTCTTCAATGTCGTTTTCAAAATTTTGTGTGTCGCTACGATTCATGAATTTTTCAAGAATCGTGGAATCAACAAACAACTCTGGAACATATAAACCTAAAGATTGTGGGTAATGCTCAGCCATTGGGTAAACTTTATGTGAAGCACTTGGATATTGTGCAAATTTTATTTTTGGAACTTCAGCAATTTGTAATTTTAACTTATCTAAATAAGCTCCGATGACATGAGTAATATATCTTAAGTGTGAGTTTGTTGACTCAGGCTCTTCGTCTTGAATCCATCCGGGTACATGTGCGATAAGGGCTGCATTGTTGCTATAGTCGTAACTTGAACCGGTTTGATGTAATTCATCCCTTAGCCTGATATACCTTGGGTGTTCTGTTCTAATAATGGGATCTTCAAATTCTTTGTTGGCTGCAGATGCTGAGACAATTGCGGAGCCAGTATTTCTACAGTTGGTAGAATATCCAACAAACACACCATTAGTAGCGCGACCTGCATAATCTAGAACTACGCTGTCAACTGACGTATCGGTTGTAATGCCTTCGTTAAATTTATAGTATACGCCCAAATCTGCGCTAAAAATATCTGAGTTAGAGCCGCCTCTTACATTTGTAAACCAGTTAGTTCCGATCTCTCTCGCATTTCTTGAAGTTTTCCAGTATCTAAACTCGTCAATTGAGCCAGACAAGCGGCCGGCGCCGGCGGTTGCTGAAGAAGAAATTGGATTGGTTATTAATGCACCAATACGAGCTTGCATGCTTTTATCATTAAGCTCTGGAATTCTTGTAAATGGTTGTCTATAGTCTTGAGCGTGACCAAGTGCTTTAATATCAGTTTGATCTAGAACAATGTCCCAAATTGCAACGTCAGCAATTTCACCTTCCCAGTTACGATTTCTTTGTGATACATTTCCAATAACACAGTTTTGATTTACAATTCCAAAAAACGAACCAGTTGGTGCGCCACTTTCAAGCTCAACAGTTTTTTCGTTTCCATTTACATATATTCTTGGCAGGCTGCCTGGTAAAGTATCTGTTGAAACCGAACCATCAGATGAAGCAGATTGGGGAGCATGTGCTGCATCATAGGTGACTAATACATGTTCCCATGTGTCGTTTGTGAAAGATGCGCTCGGTGTTCTATAGACAACATGGCCGCTGGAGCCATCAGCGCTTTTCCATTTGACCGCAAATTTTATTCTATTGGAGTTATTAGAATAAAGTGATATATCTTTAAGACCAAAATCAATTATTCTACCATAACCACCGCCACCATCGCCAGTTTTACGTATACGGGCAGAGATTGTAAATTTTGGACTATTTGATGCAGTTTGTTTTGTACCTATGATGCCGTTCCACAAGCTTGCATTACCAATATTGATACCGTACAAAGCACTATCAAAATCAGCAGAAGCACTTTGGATGTAAGCACTTGGAGTTTTACTAGACGCTGCGGGCTTGTAACTACTGCTCCCATAGCTACCAGTACGACCGTTCTGGCTCCAATCTATTACATATTCTCCACGTGGGTCTTCAAGCTTCCACCAACCCTGCAAACGCTTGTACGATGTGTATCGATTAGTATCGTTTGCTACATACCAATCATGGCTTGATGATTGAACAAGCTCCATACTATGTGTCAAAGCGTAAGGGGAAAGTGAGCCAGAATCACTAAATCTGCCGTTTACGTAAAGTTCACTTTTAAGTATTTGTTTTTGAGAACCGGTGTTGTAGAATCGAAGTGCATAATGATTCCAGTCACCCATGTTTGCATGAAGTGATTTGTCACCAAGACCTAACATTCTTCCGATTGTTCTAGGCTGATCTGCACCAGACTGAACAGTAACGATAAACGGATCTTTACGGCCGCCAGATCTGTTTGTGGTGCCGGTTAGTTCAATCGTTAAACGTGAGTAATCAGCATGCGTATTTGCTTTGTTGTTCCAAGCATCAAAGACGACTTGACGACCTGATGTGTTCTGATTGTGTATAGAGCCAGTTTTCATCCAAAATTCAACTGTAACTCCATTATCAAAATTTGCTTTTAAATTTGATTCTCTTGTTCCGGTACCATAGTCTGCTGGCAAGGTTTCGTTTCTGTATAAATTTGTGTCATATATATTAGAACTTTTATAACTACTGTTTGCCTCATTAGGCAACAAATCTTTAAGTGCTAAACTTTTTGCTGAACCAGTTCCCGGGCCGCCGTTAAATTGTATGTATTGCTGGGTTGTTGGTATGCCATAATCATCTATTACCTCACTTACGCTATAACCATCGCGTGCTAAGTTGATATAACCAGTTGAGCTAGGATATAGATTTTTTAAAACATATTTTTCTATATCAAGCGATTCATTCAAAAACTTAGTTAATTCAAATTCAGAACCGTCGTACGGATAAAAATCAGTAATTCTTTTTAACGCAGAGTTATAATATAGTCTTGCTGAACCATACGTAGCAAAATTGGCTGGGTCTGAATAATCAACTGTTGGGACAAATCTTTTCTTGTCAATAATTTTTTGTTGAATGTTTTTTGAAGATTCGGCTTCTTCAAAAATTTCTTTTTCACTCCCAGCCGACAAGCGTGAGTTATCGACCGCGTTATCAAAAAGTTTTTTAATGCTCATACTTCTCTACTCTAAAATTAAATTGCTGGTTTTGCTCTTGCCATGATAAAAGTTCATCATCGTAAAAAGCAATTTTAAATGCATATTCATAACCGGGCTGCAAAAGGCTCATGTCAAAATCAAAGTAACTACCAGATACATCATAAGAGAGTCCAGTAGCAAAATCAGATCCTGTATTGTGTGGGATCGTTTCCAAATTATCAACAGTTCTTATAACTCTGTAGGAAGCACTTGGTATAACCATATGCTCGGCAGTCTCGTTGGCTTTGGTAAAAATTGTTGGGCTCCAGTTTTTTTCTCTAACATACAAATTGAATCTTGCATTTTGATTTGACATGTAAGAGTTTTTTAAATTTGTAATATTTAAAAAGTAAACTGGCTCGCGTGTATGTACATTGCCTTTGTATTGTTGGGTGGTGATTGAGCCGGTAAAAAATTCAGTATTCGAATTGTCATGCCAAACATCAAATAATGTATCAAGCGTGACGTCAGCAGACTTAGTAAGCCCAACAGAGCATGAATATATACCTGTGCTCACATAACCGCCGGTTATTGCCGTTTCGCCCGTGTAAAGACGAAGTTTGGATCCACTTGGTGCAGTGTTGTCTGATGAACCAGAATACAAACTTACAAATATATCGCCGGTGCCAATACTAGGTATGTTTCTCAATCTGCCTCTTACATAGTTGTAAAGATAAATTGTATTTAAATTGTCTTCTGCTGGTGCCAATGAACTACTAAAATAGAAGTTACCTCGGTCATCTCTAGTTGTTGAATTCCATCTAGCTTCTAAGCAAGGTCTTTTGAAGAAATATTGAGTTCCACGTGCAAAAAATCTTTTTGTATAGTATGATTTTTTAGCGCCATTAGGGTTGTGAATCATATTTTCTGCATTTTCCCCACTAGAATGCGAATAAAAAGCTTCAAAACTAGACGACAACCTAATCCCTAAGCCATAATTTTCTTTAGTGCCGGCAATCCATTGTTCGACCATTTCACTAACGTCAATCTCAACATCGCCTATTCCACCTGAAAAATGCTGTGTATACGTTGGAGTGGCATGATATGTACCGCCAATACTCGACCAAGCTGCATCTTTACTTGCCCTAATCCAATTTGAGCCAACTTGATTTCTTGTTAAGTCTTTGTATTGTGTAATATCGAGTCCGTCTCCCTCTTCCCATGACTGAGATACAGCTTGAACAACAAATTTAAAATTTCTAGGTATTGTTCGCGAGTGCTCTGCTTCAAAAACTCTTAGATAAAAACTAACGCTACCAGAAGCAGGTAGTGAGCCCGATGCTCTGCTAGCTGATATTTGTGATATTGGAAAGGACATCAGAACTCTAGATAACTCTTGAGACCCAGTTGCTGCTGAACTGCTTACGGATTGCCTTTCCCAAATAGAATATACTTCAACAACATCAGCTTGACCAGTGTTGGACCCAGTTGCACGTGTAGACAGGTTTTCGTCGTATGTATTAACTATGGTATTGTCTGCGTTTGCTATAAATCTTTTTATGGACATTATCTTGCCGTCCCAACAATATCTGTACCGGGGAACTTTATTTCAACGATTGCATTTTTAGGAATTACAATCATATTACCATCTGGAGAAGTGTTTTTATCGATGTCGATTGACGCACCTGAATAACTAGTGTCTGTTTTATTAACAACTTTGACTTTTAAAACATCTAAAACACCTTCGATAGACTTTAGTTTAGCATATATTTCACTAACTGAAAAGCTTTCTCCGATAAAAAATCCTTCTTCGTAATGTTCAGTCAGAGCACTAACACACTGTTGTAGGGTGCCATACTTATCTACGCCCGATTTTGTTTTAATACTAAATACTATTCCAAAATTCAAGATAAATGGGTCTAAAATATCGATTGTATCATTAATCATTCTAAATTCATTTAACCATATTTTTAGATTTTTTTTAATAGTATTATTTGTCTCTATAAGGCTACCAAAAGGATCTTCTGAGATAACATAAAAATTTAAGTTTCTTTTTTCTGAATCTGGATCTCTTTGAACTGAGCATCTTTTTATTGAACCAAATTGGCCTGGCATTCTATAAGCAATACTTTCATAATCAGACTGAGTAACTGCCCTATTTTGTGTTGGAAAAGTATCGTAAATTCTTTGCTTAACCTCTGCTGAAGTAGGATTCGTTACATCTCCGATAATAGGTACCTCATTGTTTACTTCCAAAGAGCGCCTAACTGTGTTTAATTTACTTGTAACTAAATTGGCTTGATTTTTAAACTGAAACAATGCAGTTGTTACTTCATTAAGCTGGCCTGCTGCGACATTCGAGTTAATCGGATTAGTGGTTCTAAGTGTAACGATAAGAGAAGTGTTTGATGGCACTATACCAAATGAATCATTTTTTGATAAACGAGTAGGATCAAAACTAGTATCCGTTACATAATTTTTACCAAAAATATCCATTGCGACAGACTGTGGGTCTGCCACTACATCGGTTTGGCCGGCCTTGCCACTTCCAAATTGTAAAAATGTGTTTTGTCTTTCGTGTTCAACAACAAATTTTCTAGATACTAGAAACGGTTTTATAATTGATGGAACATTATCATTTTTATGATTTGTATTTGCAACCTCTTTATAGACCATATCTTGCGCTAGATAGCTAACTTGAAAATATTCATTGCCACTTTCATCGAAAACAGAAATTATTTCTGAAACATTTCCAGTTTGTAAGCGCACTCTTCTAAATCTTTCGTAATCACCAATATTTATTTTTTCAGTTGCAAACGCGCCAGAAATAACATTGCCATACGCTTTTATGGCATAATGAGTTGGCGCGCCGGTGGAATCATCAACCCTTGCAACCACTACTGTGTGTCTAGGATCTGAAAAATCTATATTTTCCATCAATGTAAAGTGTATTTTTGCAGCTGTAGAAAACTGTGTACCTTTCTTCAAAACGGGTATATAATCTTTATCCGGACCTAAACCAGTGGGAGAAGCTGGGACTAAAATAAACATTGAAGTTTTACCAAAGGTTGATGGGCGACCAGTATGTTTATAACCCATAACTCTTCCATGTCTAAGTATATTATTATACTGATAAGCTGTGTCCAAAAAGGCTTCGTTTACGTTGTAGTCCAAATAAAACGAAAGCTGATCACCTATATAAGAAACGGCATCAACCATTAAAGAAGCAAATGATGCCTCACTAAAATCTTGAAAAGAATCAGGATAAAGTCTCTCAGCTAATTCTATTAAATCATTTCTGATTGTTTCAAACTCTCTATTTGTATAGTTGATTGGAACAACCTTTTTTTGGTGTTTAGACATATAAAGCCCTCTTTTTTAAATAGTAAATTCTAATAAATCTCTTACATCAATACTTGGAATTGAAAAGAATATACTAACTCCTAATAAATTTTTATCTACTTCACTGCCGGCAAAACTTATATCAAGTATTGAAACAGCTGGCATAAACATTTCAACCTGCTTTCTAATACTAGTATCGATTTTTTTAAATGTCATGTTATTAAAATTTTCAAAAAGAAAATCTTTAATACCTACACCAAATTCCGGTTCCATAATTCTTTCCCCTTTAGATGTTAGTACTAACATTTTTAAATTTTGCTTTACTAATGTTGTAAAATCATCAATCATGGTGTAACCATTTATTGAGTCTTTGGTAATTGGTAATTTAACTGCTAATGCTGACATACACTGACCCCTTAGTATAAGTAGGATTATTAATCTTTTCCATCACATATAGTATCATTTGCGTTGTAAGGATTATCGCGAAGCATTCCTCTAGCCCACCATGGTACCATTCCAGTTGCAGGACTTGGGAACATCTGGCCCCTTAAATTTTTGAGTATTGTTGCTGCTGGATCATCATCCCTATCTAATAACTTATCACCCGGTTTAAAGTCTCTAGAATTATAATACCTTCTAAAAAGCCTTTTAATTCTAGCTTTACTATTTCTAAGTAAAATTCTATCCCAATTGTCCCATTCGCAAACAAACATTCCACCAAAAAAGCCGGGCTGGCGATCAAAATAGTGACTCCAGCCTTCATTACCGGTCACACCGCTTTTCTTCATGTTAAACGTGACCTCTGTACCTTTAATTGGATCATCGCTCCCAAAGGGGCTAAAAAGCGTTTTAGGGGTGTGACCCGGGTCGATTTCGTATTCTCTCTCCTGCTTATAGATGTAGGCGCGTGACCCGGGCTTCACTTTTACTTGGAAGAACGGTGAGTTGCCTAACCAATCGCTTTTCTTAGCCGGATTTGCAACGAAGTTGCCAGGCGCGAGAAGTGCAAAGAAACCACTAGTTGGAAGCCATGTGTTACTATCACCTTTGCCCGGTGTGATTTCGCCGATGGATGAAAGCAGTGCCATATCACTATAAATTGCTAGTGTGCCAGTTATTTTCTTAATTGAGAAAATATACGATGTCATAAGTTTATATCTTGCATCTTCTTTGAGCTTGTTAACGAGACACATTAAAAGCTTGCTGTTTTGTATGGAGCCGTGCCATTGACCACAGGGTACATCGAGCGAATCTACCTCGACAGATGTAATTTCTTTTTTACCACTTGGACTCATGTAATAAAATGCAAGTCCAAATCTAACACCCATTTGGCCAATAAATCCAATTTCTTCATCATATTCGTTTGTTATAAGCTCCATTGTTCCAGGATAATATTCTGTTAATGGTGCTGAACTATTTACCTGTGAATTTATAATATTTTTTGCTTCACTAGTGGTATACCTTCTTCCTTCAATTAAAATATATTTCTCTAGTGCATAGGGCTTAACTGCTGATGCGGTTTGAACCGTGCCCAATTCAGCTACGTCACCAATAGGTATGAATGCTTTTGTGACCTTGGGGTATGGTGCTGCACCGGGGTCAGGCTCGGTTTGGGTACTTAGCGGTATGTTGTCACCTTCACTACCATATGCATTAATTTGTTCTTCGCCTTGAGAGCTTTTAGTATAACCTTCTGTGCCAGCAATAACCAATTGATCAATCGGAGTTAAAATGTCGTGCGCTGCTTCAGGATCGTCACTGTGGTATTGACCCGCCATATAAATAACATCACCATATTCATCAATGTGCGCATGAAACGCTCCTTTATATTCATCACTATAAGCAAATCCATCATCGGGATTTTTATCAACAGCCACTCTAAACTGTCCGCCATCAGTATAATAAGGTCCAGGAAATTTTACACCCCTACCTTGAGGATCGGGATTATCTGGCGTGGGAAGCCCCATTGGTTTCTCAATAATTTTAGGCCCAGCAAATTTTAAGCTGCTCCCATTACACATTTCTTGAAAAATGTAATAGTCAAGATCAAATATGTCAGGATTAAATCCATATTTTCTCATATTGCCAACCATTTTTTCTCCCATGACAGTCAACTCATGATTGACAAGCTGCATTAAAATTAATTTTGCATACTCTTCAACTGACTGAACTGCTTCTAAATTTTCGTCAGATCTTATGCTTTTCAAACTTTGGAACCACCCGGCTTCACCAGCCATTTTTTTATCAGTCATACCCAAGACAGTTTGTCTAACTTTTTCACCATCGGAGCTTCTTCTGTATCTTCTTGTTGTCGTTTTTCTGTATGTGAATCCATAATCTGTTTGAAGATTATTAATAACATCAAATGCGTCTTGTAAAAATCCATTCTCTACCGGTGGCTCCAGTGCGCCGGCTTCAACCAAGAAATCATAACACTCAACTGATTGCTCCAAGAATGAATACCAAAATTCTTCATCTTTAAAAGTAGAAAACGCTTCCCAAAACGCCGGCTGAGCATCTTTAAAATCTTCTTCCATTCTTTCGACAATATAGGCAGAATAAACTGTACTATAATTATCCGGGAACTTGGGCATAATTTTTGAAAATACAGGAAGTGCTTTAAAAATGTGCGTGCTAACATAAATTCTAATTGCTGCTAATACTGTAACATACAAGCTGATTTTAGCATGCCTATTTAATATTCTCTTAAACGGAACTTCTCTTGTACACTCTTCAGAGCCTTGTGTTAACCTTGGATCTTCTGGTAAATTGGGGTAATACTTGTAAACCCAACCTTTCAATTCATCAAAATCAATTAAATCTTGGTTATGTGGTTTACAAGGCGTATATTCGGGGAAAAGAACATTTACATAACCATACCAACCATCACCAATATTTGGCTTAATGTAAAGTGGAGGCCTCAAATAACTTCCACCAAAAACATTTGGATCTAAATAGATTACTCTAGCTTTGTCACCATTATTATAAACATCTCTACTGACACCTAACACCATGTCTTCATTTGAGAGACTTTCGCCATTTAATGTATAATCATAATAAGGTATAAACTGGCCCCTTTCAATGATTCCGTATTCAATATCGTCCTTAGTCAAGAAATCATAATTCGCTCCATATAAGAATCCGCTCTTATTTTTTCCTATTTCAAGACAAAATCTCTTGTAAAGATTCGTCATTGTTGAATCATATTCAGATTTTGCGGTACCGACTCCAATACCCGCCATATCCGATAACAAAAGAACTGGAGGGCTAACACTTGGTAGTTCTCTTAAAACACTAGAAAATTGCGGATAATCTGCTATATCAACCGCTGTTGAATCTTTCATCCCCGGATTATCAGGTATTTTGTTGAAGCAATCCAAACTGTCATCAACTGCTAAAAACTCAAACTCTCTAACTCTAAGTATCCTTTCGCTTGCACGTAGAACTGCTTTAGCTATTGCTCTTCCAATAAGTTGAGCGAATGGTAACAAAATCAAATTAACTAAAGATTCAATCGCCCAACCGACAATCGGAACATTTTCAATCCAGTTGGGCAAATCAAACATTGGCAATTTTGTAAAATCATCTTCCAATGCTTCACCAAGCGGGCCAATAAAATCTGAACCCCAGTTTAGTTTTTCTACGATATCAACCCTCATGTTGTCGTCAAATCTGTTGAGCACCGTACCATCTGCTTGTTCATAAACATCATGGTAATAACATTTAACATCAAACCCATATGACCACTCGGTACTTAAGCTGTTATCTTGATCGGCACCATTTCCATCATTCGAAGAAATATAATCTGGATCTGAATTTGAGTGAGGGGCGGCCGTTCCACCAAATCTCATTCCTGCTGCATTGTCTCTGAAATCTAAAGCAATGTCAGCTCCATCTCTTTTATGGGCAGGCTTGTCGCCATAGCTTGGGCCACCTTTTCTAATCTCTCTAGTTACAACAACTTGCTCAGAACTCTCATCCATACTCACTGTTGTGTTGTATCCAAAATCTGGAATCATAAACAAGTTTACACCTTGTGTCATAGAACCAAATAGATTATTGTTTTGTAAATCTTCAAAATCAATCCGATGTCTCTTTTTGCCTCGTACATTGTTATTAGAAATAAAGCCACTTTCAACTGAGTGCATAAGGTCTTTACCCATGCTTTTAAGGCTGTAAAATCCCGGCTTAACAACATAATCTACCCCTGTTCCTTCCCCAGCGTTTAGGAATTGTCTCATTAGCCATTCGCCAACGTAGTACGGAAATTGACCTTCTTGTGAACTGAAACCGGCTGACCTTTGAAATGCTGAGAAAAAGCCAGATGTTGATTCGCCACCATTTTTTAAATTTGTCGCAAAGTTCACATACGATTTTCTATTGAATGATTTTCTGTGATGGGCAGTCAATGGATTCCCATTGGTGTCCGATAAAATCATATTGATAAATCCCCATGCAGAGTCTGAGTTCCAAAAATTTCCGTTACCAAGCATATCTTCAATATATGCTATTTTCAGTGAGTCTAGTTGGCCACCAACCGAATCCATTGCCACAGCCGCCATTTCTTTTGATTCGTAAGGTAAAAGACCGTCTTCACAACCGGGCTCACTGATTAATGGTGGCATACCCGATTCAATCAAACTAGGAATCCCAGTTTGCATTAGATCAGATAAATCTTGTAAATCTTGCATGTTCTGGTCTCTAAAATCACAAAAAAGCTGTTGTGCTTGTTTAGGAGTTGTGCGGCCTTCTAATAATTTTGCACGCAATTTCCTAAACTCTTCAATTTTTTCTGGTGTCGAACAGAGCGATGGATTAACTGGTAATTCTTCTTCCTCTGGAACTTCTAAAAATTCTTGTAATTTAGCTCGATATGGTAATGGAGTTAAATTACCAATATTATTAAAGAATTTTCCAATGTGACTTCTATTTGGCATAGACTCGCGGAACTGAGGATACTCAAACTCAATGAGTTGATCTAAGATTTCTAAGAATTCATCTGACGGATTACCAAGAAGCGCTTCAGTTAATTCTTGTTGAGTTACTGAAGATGATAAATCTAATCCAAATTGTAAAGTTGTATCACGATCAGCATATGCTGAAGCGCCTAAGCCAACCTGCCCCATAAGGTCAATTAAGGTTTCGTCAATTTG